>Ga0078972_1001500_pt1 | contig 86554 bp, 72 predicted proteins | sample YelNatPaOPGAMG01_FD_67568 | JGI IMG/M metagenome (GOLD analysis project Ga0078972, IMG submission 67568) | Hot spring thermophilic microbial communities from Obsidian Pool, Yellowstone National Park, USA - OP-RAMG-01 (SPADES assembly) (version 2) | ecosystem: Environmental > Aquatic > Thermal...
TAATACCACCTACAGTCCAATCCTGGGCTACATCAAACCTCCTGGTAGCCTCCGACAAGCCCTTGTACTCCATAGGCATGGACTGACGGCCACCATGTACTATCGTCCTCTCGGCAAATGGCGGATTGTTGTAACCTACTATCGACCCTGTCCCATTGCCAGAAGCAGGCGCAACCCCACAATCCGTAGAGCCACTGTGCCCTAGACCATCTAGCCAGGCAAAGAAGATACGGTTACATTGGTCATTGTAAGACTCGAAGTCATCCACCACCTTGTACGGGCTGGTACTCAGAGCCCATACATCACCTGCCACCACAGCAGGTACTGCCTGATCATTGACCTCATCCACTCGCCAGTAATACGTCCTGTCATACTGGGCACCTAAGGCCAATAACGACACCCTGTGATCCGTCACCGTGGCCGTAGGTACCGTAGCTGACTGCACCGCAGCCTTGTCTAGCCCTACATACACCTGATGCTTGGCAGCCTGTCTGCCAGGACGCCAATTCAGGACCGTCTCTACTGCCACGTTGGTTGCACCATCCGCAGGCTCTGGCCTGAATGCAGCAAGCGGCACCGCATAGAACCTCACCTCGGAGATACTTGCCTTGGCGGTAGATCCTGTACCCCATGTGGCCTTTATGTCCAACTTGACATACTTGGCAAATACACCTCCTAGGCTAATCTTGATGTCAGTTACATATGTGGCCTCACCTGGGGCCTGGGCAAACTCGAACATGCCGAGGCTGTTCCAGTTCTGGCCATCCTCCGAATACAGGATCTCCACGTCCTTTGCACCCCAACCGATGGACTCTTCTACCGACTGGTTCGAGTTCCAGACCCATAGCTGATCCAGCTTGTAGACCTTGTCGAACTCATATTGGATCCAGCCGGTCGCCTTGTTGCATACCCACATGTCCGCAGAAACCACCGAATGTTCGTCATTCGGACTGAGGCCAACACCGCCTATGGTCTTCTCTGGACCGGTCGAGCTCTTCCAGTTACCAGAAGAGGTAGCCTTCACAGGCGGAACGGCGTAGCTATAAGGCTCTACTACGAATGTCCAGACCTCGCCTTTGTGTATGAAACCATCTTTGGCATTGACCTCATCTATCCGCCAGTAATACCTCTGGCCATAGGCCAATGGTGCAGAAGGCTGATATGTAGTTGAGCCCTGGCCCTTGCTGACCAAAAGGCCGTTGGGGTTTGCCCTGGATGCAGCGCCTACCTCGTCACCGTTGGTCCCTAGATAGACATCGTGCGTCCCTGGGTATGCACCTGCCATCCAGACCAGCCCCGTATCCCTTGGCACATCAGTGGCCCCGTTGGCAGGCGAGACTATGGATGCTACCCCTGGATTCTCTCCAAGGCCTGACATGGACCTTATGACGCCTGCCTGATCCAAGGCCGTGTCATAGATCCTGAAGTCGTCCAGAGCGCCTTGTAGATAAGGGTCCGGACTCCACATAGAGCGACCGAGCCAGTTTTGCGTACACGGAGAGATACTCTTCGGCGTATATCGCAAACTGGTATTCTGGGCTGCCTGCTCACCATCCACGTATATCCTCGCAACCGAGTTGGTCCCGTCCAGCACCACAGCCACATGGTGCCAACCAGTACTTATCGTAGGCGCATTCACCTGGTCCTCGCCACCATTGCTTGTAGTAGTTATGGCGAATCTCAATGTACCGGCATTACTATTAGGTGTGAGGAACATATAGTAGGTCGTATCCCGGCCGAAGTCCCATATACGCGACCAGGTACCGCCTGAACCTACCCAGTTGACCCAGATACAGAATGATGAGTCGGTCAGGTTTGCCAGCAGGTTCTGGATAGGCAGGTCGACATAGTCGTCGTTACCATCCAACCTGACTGCTCCACCGTACTTACCTTGGTCCCAAGTAGCACCGTTCCTCAAGGTAGCATGGTTGTTATTACCGGAAGAGTCGTTGGCCACGGTGCCAGCCATCTCGTCCATCTTCCACCATCCCACCAGCTTTGCACTGGCGATCTGGCTGCAGATCAATACCAGCGCAGTAACACAGACTACTTGTTGCACCTTTTTCATGGCTTACCTCCAGACAAAAAGACCTCGATTTGACTAGCTGCGTACTGAACCATAATATCGTTAATCGGCGTGCGCACCTCCTTCCTTCAAGGATACCCATCCTTGGCGGCACGCCCCGCCCTCACTAGGCCAGGGCTGACCGCCATGCCCACACAAACACATATCTTATTATAAGACTTTTACACTGCCAATGCCCGATTTGTTAGCCATTTTGCGCAAAACATACGCCAATTTGCGATGGCAGAACCTGCGGACCTCGCGATAACCGGTTGACAGACCTGACAAGAGGTTCGATAATGCCTTGATAGACAATGGCGTCCTACGGAGGACCGACCTATGCGCCTGACCGTGACAAGAAGGGACGGACAGACCGTGGCTTATAACTTTACCGCGGATCGGATCAGCATAGGTCGGGCACCGGGAAATGACCTGGTCATACCAGAGCCGACCGTTTCCAAGCAACACGCGGTCATCGCCAGGGATCAAGAGGGCAACTGGGTCATAGAGGACCTTAAGTCCGCAAATAAGACCTATGTCAACGGCCAGGCCATCCAGAAGGCTATACTGCATCCAGGTGACTGCATCAAGATCGCAGACGTCCCTGTACAGGTCGAACTAGAGCAGATAGATTCTGATGGCCTCGCTGGGGATACCCTACATATGGAGGCCTCGCTGGCCACACCTCGCAGCGAGACGGTCATACGCAAGCCAGACGCCAGCCATGCCCCTGCCATGCGGATGCCTGCCAAGAGGCTGACAGACTTTGCCCAGGCCGCTGACGCCCTATCCAATGCCCAGGACCTTGACCAGCTCCTTGTGGCATTGATCAACACCGTACTGAGGCAGTTTGCTGCGTTCCACGTCTGGTGCGCGTTGCGAGAACAGCCAACCGGCCCCATGACATACCACGCAGGCAAACGCAGGGATGGCAAGGCCATCGAGCTGGCCGACCTACCCCTTGCAGACAAGATCAACCAGGCCGTTGACAAGGGCCTGTCCATGGTCCTGCCATGTGTTTCGGCAGACCTGGAGGGCAAGGAGCGGATAAGATCCGCCATGGTTGCATCCATCATGACCCCTTCAGGCTGCCTAGGCGTGATCTATGTGGATAATGCCATGATCCACGAACACTACAGCCTCAGCGACCTGGACTACCTGATGTTCCTGGCCATCCAGACCGCCTCCATAGTCAAGAGGATCCTAAAGGGTTAGGCCGGCCTTTACATGGGCTAAGGCCCCGGATACAATCCTTGACCATCAACAAAAGGCCCGGCTGCAAGGAAGGCCGTCCTCGTGTTGTTTTAGGAAGACACTATGGCGGGCAAGGTGAGGATCGATCAGGAGCGTTGCAAGGGCTGTGGCCTGTGTGTGGAGGTCTGTCCAAACGGCTGTCTTCGTATAGGAGAGACTGCGAACCAAGCGGGGTATCTGACGGCCGAGGCCGAGCTGGACGGTTGTTCGGGCTGTTGTGCCTGCGCGATCGTCTGCCCTGATGCAGCCATAGAGGTCTACCGCGTCACATGCAACTCACGTGGCGGCAAGGCCTTGCATGCCACAAGAGACAGGAGGTCCGACGGATGCAGCTAGTCTGCGGTAACGAGGCCCTCGCAGAGGCGGCCATCCAAGCAGGCCTGGACGCATACTTTGGCTATCCAATAACGCCCCAGAACGAGATCACCGCATACATGGCCAAGAGGATGAATCAGCTGGGCAGGGTCTTTGTGCAGAGCGAAAGCGAGCTGGCAGCCATAAACATGGTCTTCGGTGCGGCTGCCACTGGAAAGAGGGCCATGACCAGCTCATCCAGCCCAGGTATCAGCCTCATGCAGGAAGGGATAAGCTACCTGGCGGCAGCGCAATTGCCAGCGGTCATAGTCAACATCATGCGGGGTGGACCTGGTCTAGGCAACATCGCCCCATCGCAGGGTGACTACTTCCAGGCCACAAGGGGTGGCGGCCACGGGGACTACAGGACCATCGTCCTGGCACCTCATACCGTTCAGGAGATGGCGGACCTTACACCACTTGCCTTCGACCTTGCCGATCAATACCGAAACCCGGTACTGATACTGGCAGATGGTGTTCTAGGACAGATGATGGAACCGGTGGCCATAGGGCCCAGACCAGGCCGCGATCTGCCGAGCAAGGACTGGGCCTTGACAGGGGCATCTGGCAGGATGCAGAACATCATCAGGTCCCTTTGGCTCGAGGATGGGGTCCTCGAAAGGCTCAACTACCAGTTGCAGGCCAAGTACAGGCAGATCGAGCAGAGCGAGGTCCTGTGGGAGCAACAGGACACTGAGGATGCAGGGATCATACTAGTGGCATATGGTATAGCTGCCAGGATAGCAAAGGAGGCGGTCAGGTGCGCAAGGCAAGAGGGGATCCAGGCAGGCTGGTTCAGGCCTATCACGCTATGGCCTTTCCCTTCTAGTCAGATAAGGGCCCTGGCAAGACCTCAGACCGCCTTCCTGGCTGTGGAATTGAGCTGCGGCCAGATGGTCGAGGACGTCAAGCTCGCGGTCGAGGGCAGGTCTCCTGTGTATTTCTATGGCAGACCAGGTGGGGGCATACCTACGGTCGAGGTCGTTCTAGAAGAGATAAGAAGGCACACCCTTGGTAGGACCACATGGAACAGACAACATTAGAAGAAAGGCTGGTGTTTGGCAGGCCTGCGTGTCTGAAGGATACCCCGACGCATTACTGTCCTGGTTGTGGCCATGGGATCGCCCACAGGCTCATAGCTGAGGTCATAGACGAGCTAGGAATCAGGGGCAGGACCATAGGCATTGCACCGGTCGGCTGTGCGGTACTTGCATATAACTACATCGATGTAGATATGGTGGAGGTGGCCCACGGCAGGGCGCCTGCAGTAGCTACTGGGATCAAGAGGACAAACCCCGACAAGATCGTCTTCTCGTACCAAGGCGATGGTGACCTGGCTGCTATCGGTACAGGTGAGATCATCCATGCCGCAAATCGTGGGGAATCCATAACCGTCGTGTTCATCAACAATGCGGTCTTTGGTATGACTGGAGGTCAACTGGCACCTACCACATTGCTAGGCCAGGCTACCGCGACCACACCAGGTGGCAGGCAGGCCAACAAGGATGGCTTTCCGCTGAGGATCTCAGAGCTGCTTGCCACCCTGCCTGGGACCATATACGTCGAGCGGTGTGCCCTCAGCAGTCCGGCTAGGATCAGGCAGGCCAGGCAGGCCATCCTCCATGCCTTCAAGTTGCAATTGGCTGGGCAGAACGGCCTTTCCTTGGTGGAACTGCTGTCTGCCTGCCCGACCTATTGGCGGATGAGGCCTGTAGAGGCCCTCAGGTGGATCGAGCAGGAGATGACAAAGGCCTTCCCGCTGGGCTGTTTGAAGGACGAGGTATCATAAATGCAGCACACATTGGTCATCTCAGGTTTTGGTGGTCAGGGGATCATACTGGCCGGAAGGCTGTTGGCACAAGCAGCCATGAGGGCAAAGATGCAGGTTACGTTCATGCCAGCATATGGGGCAGAGGTCAGGGGAGGTGCCTCCAACTGCACTGTAGTCATCTCTGACCAGCCAATTGCGTGCCCTGTGGTGGGGTATCCAGATTGTCTGATGGCACTCAGCAAGGCAGCATATGCGAGGTTTGCAAACAGGGTAAGGCCTGGTGGGCTGCTGCTGGTCAATAGCGACCTTGTCGGACAGCCCGAGCCTTCAGAGAATGGCCCGCCCATCATACCCATACCTGCCGACCAACTGGCTGCGGGGCTAGGTAATCCCAGGGCGGCCAATATGGTCATGTTGGGGGCATACATTGGACTGAGGCCTGCCCTGACGCTGGAACAATTGGTAGGGGCCTTGCCGGATGTCCTTGCCGCAAGGCATCATGATACCATCGGCCTGAACACAAAGGCCATACAGGCAGGCCAACAGTTCGTAATGAGCCTGCCGATAGAAAGAAGGCTGGCCGCTACGTGCCAGGATTAGACCATAAGAAGGTGTTGTTCAAGGCCTGCCGATCACTTAGAATGGGGATAGTTTATTAGCATAGGCGCCGGATGACCAAACAAGACAATAGTAGGAAGAACCACAAGCCCATATGCAGCTTCTGCGGCCAGCCAGGCTCAAAGGCAGAGACCCTCATCGAGGGGCCAAACAAGGTCTTTATCTGCCCTGACTGCGTGGAGCTGTGCAACACGATCATCCGTCAGAATCGCAGGCATCAGGTCTCTAGGCCTATCAAGACAAAGACCATCCCTTCCCCACGCAAGATCAAGGAGTACCTGGATCAATACGTGGTAGGCCAGGAGAAGGCAAAGCGGTACCTATCCGTGGCCGTCCACAACCATTACAAACGCCTTCTGAACTATCAGCAGCAAGATAGCGACGTCGAGATAGAGAAGTCCAATGTCCTACTGATCGGGCCGACTGGCGTGGGAAAGACCCTACTGGCCAGGACCTTGGCCAGGATGCTGGAGGTCCCTTTTGCCATCTGCGATGCCACCACCGTGACAGAGGCAGGTTATGTTGGAGAGGACGTGGAGAACTTCCTCTTGAGGCTCATCCAGGATGCGGACTACGACATAGAGGCAGCCCAGTGCGGGATCGTGTATATCGATGAGATAGACAAGATACGCAAGACCTCCCAAAACGTATCCATCACGAGGGACGTCTCCGGTGAAGGGGTTCAGCAGGCCCTTTTGAAGATGCTAGAGGGGACTATATCCAATGTCCCACCTCAAGGCGGCCGTAAGCACCCAGAACAGGCCTATATACAGATCGATACCACAAACATATTGTTCATCTGTGGCGGGACCTTCTTTGGCCTGGAGAACATCATCAAACGCAGGCTGGGCAAGAAGATGATCGGTTTTGGTGCAGAGCTGGCTGAACAGACCAGGCTGGACGAACAGGAAGAGGATGTGCTAGCCCAGGTCATCCCAGAGGACCTGATCGAATTTGGGATGATACCGGAGTTTGTTGGTAGACTACCTGTCATCGCCACACTGACACCACTGGACGTGGATGCCATGGTCAAGGTGCTTACCGAGCCCAAGAATGCCCTCATCAGGCAGTACCAGCGGCTATTCGAGATGGAACAGGCAGAGCTGATCTTTACCGAAGAGGCCTTGAGGACCCTTGCCCGCAAGGCATTGAGGTATCAGACCGGCGCGAGGGCATTGAGGAGCTTGACAGAACAGCTCATGATCGATCTGATGTATGAGCTGCCTGATGAACCAAAGGGCCTCAGGTACGTGATAACACCCGAGATAGTCGAGGGCAAGCTGCCCTTGTCTGCGGCCAAGCAGGCCGCCAAGAAGGAGTCTGCCTGATAGACTACGGGCCCGTAGCTCAGCGGTAGAGCAGGGGACTCATAATCCCTTGGTCCAAGGTTCGAATCCTTGCGGGCCCAATCTGCACCAGCGATGCCTCCTGGCCATTACAATTGGGCAAAGGGTCCTGGTCACTTTTACGGAATCCTACTGTATTGACGTTGACATGCCCAGGCTGTCCGTATAGATTAGCATTTGGCTACGTAGCGCAACCCCTGCGGTTTTTTCGCTTTTCCTCTCCCTCCGCTCCGCAGGGGTCTTATTGTTGCCGATTGTTACAAGACGAACCTTATGCATGGGCCCTTTTGGCAAGCAGTTGCTCCAGGTTCACAGGCCCCTGCTGGCCTGTCGCCATGTCCTTGAGGATGACCTGGCCGAAGGCAACCTCCTGACCTACGATCAGGCATCTGCGCCAGCCCTGTTCGCTGGCCTGTCTGAGCTGCTTGCCAAGACCGATCGGCTTGTAGCTAAAGCCCGCGGAAAGACCGGCCCTCCTCAGCATGGCAGCTATGTGTATGGCCTGATCCAGGTAGGAAGGTTCGGCAAAGGCCACGTAGTATTCCAGCTCCGGCCTCAACAGGCTATCATCGATCAGGCCCTTCTCCCTTAGCAGTATCTCGAGAACGCAGTCGCCCATCCCCATGCCTGTGGCAGGTAGATCAGGGCCGTCGAACATCGCAAGCAGATTGTCGTACCTGCCGCCACCTGCGATGGCCCTCAGTCGGTCGTGCCTATCGAATACCTCGAACACCACCCCCGTATAGTACGCCAGACCGCGTACGATCCCGATGTCGAATCTACAGAATTCCCCAACACCCATGTTGTCCAGGATCGCGAACAGCCTTTTGAGTTCTTCTACAGCACTCATGGGGCTGTCCGACCTGACCATGGCCGCCACTTCATCAAGCGTGACCGCACCCATCAGTGCCACGACCTGCTGCCTGACCTGATCGGCAGGCACAAGGTCTGAGAGCATCCTTTCGAACTGCTCATGTGGCAGCTTGTCCTTCTTGTCCAGTGCACCGTAGACATCGGCGAGCCTATCCTCAGGCACACCCGCCGCTAGCAGGGCCTCTGACAAGAGCCGGCGACTGGAGATCCTTACGACTATATCCGCCGCGGTAAGACCGACGGTCTGAAGGAAGTCCAGTGTACAGAATATGACCTCTGCATCGGCTAGCACGTCATCGACGCCAAGTATGTCGATATTCCACTGAAAGAACTCCCTGAGCCTGCCCTTCTGTGGCCTCTCTGCCCTGCACAACCTAGGCACCGAGAACCACTTTATGGGCCTCGGCAGCGAGCTTACCTGCTGGCAGACCATCCGCGCCAGTGTCGGTGTCATCTCAGGCCTGATCGCCAGCTCCCTTCCGCCTCGGTCCGTCAGGGAGAATAGCTGCTCTACGATCTCCTGCCCGCTCTTGATCGTGTACAGTTGCAGGTACTCCAATATCGGCCCATCGTATTCCAGAAAACCGTTGCGCCTGGCCACCTGCCTCCAATGGTCCATGATGTAATTGCGGACCGCCATCTGAGGCGGATAGAAATCACGCATACCCTTGACTGGTGGAATCTTCATCCTGAACTTACCCCGATCCTGCGACCTGGTTCCGAGACACCTGAATGAGACTACATATTCCAGCCCAAGACTATATGGGGCCTTATTGATATGGTCAAGGAATCTACCTGTGGCCATGGGGCCCTGTGCCTTAAGGGCCCGATCTGCATGAAACCATCCTTCACTTTCCACATAGCCATGTCACGGGTATAATCCTGGCAATATCAGGTTACACTTAGCCGGAGATGACATGGATCGTATCATGGCACGGATCTCAGTAATAGGCTTGATCGTTGCAGCGGCCTTGGCAGGATGTCAGGCAACTGCCCAGAAGGCAAGGCCATCCGCACAGCCGCAACCATTGACTGCCGAACAAGCACAGAGGCTCCTGAAGGACGTCGAGGCCGTAGGTAACCTGGCTGAACAGGGCCAATCCGGGGCAGTCAGGGCAGCATTCGAGCAGCTAAAGGCCGAGTTCCCACAGATCGCCAATCTGGACCTGGCGGTCTTTGCTGATGCCCAGATCGCGTACGCCTCTAAGAAATATGGCAGGGCTGCTAGGTCCCTGCAGCGATTGCTAGATGACTACCCCACCAGCGAGCTCAAGCCCCCAGCGCTCCACCTGCTCTACAAGATAGGCCTGAAGTACATCGATGGGATGGTGGTAGCAGACCTACTGATATTCAAGGTCAAGGGCTATGACAAAGGGGTACAACTGCTCGAGAGGGTCTCGCAGGAGGTGGGTTTGCAGGACCCCAATGGCCTTGGGATCAAGTCCTCGTTGGCCATAGCCAGGTCATATGAGCAACGCAAGATGTACGAGGAGGCCTATCTGAAGTGGTCTGAGATCGCTGCGGTCTGGGATAGTGGCCAACTGGGAAAGGATTCCCTCCTGGGCATGGCCCGCACAAAACTGGCCTGTTACGATCAACATCCTTCGCACAGGAGACACCTTTACAATGCCGCACACCTTGCAGCCGCCAGGACATATTATCTTAGGTTCAGGTCGCTCTACCCACAGGATGCCCAGGAGCTAGGTGTGGATGGGATCATTTCGCAGATAGATGAGCAGATGGCATTGAAGCAGCTTGACATAGCCAAGTATTACAGGAGGACTGGTAGGCGGCAAGCAGCTAATCTCTATCTGGACATGGTAGTGGCCAATTGGCCGCAGACACCTGCAGCCCAAGCCGCAAGGCAGATGCTGGCAGAAGAGACCTCCCGATCCAAGGGGCAACGGCCTTGAGATCACACCTGCATACAATGATCCAGATCTTGGGCATCCTCCTGGCCTCAGGATGCCAAGGCCTGGGGTATTCAGACAAGCCTGTCTACTACGACCAGGTTCGCACCGTCTGTATCCAGACATTCGAGAACAGGACCTTCTACAGGGACCTGGAGTTCGAACTGACTGCCGCATTGGCAAGGAGGATCGAGGCACATACGCCTTACAAGATCGTCTCCGACCCGGACCGCGCTGATTCTGTCATCAGCGGTCAGATAATGGAGGTCAGTCAGATGGCATTGTCCGTTGATCCATCTACCGGCAGGGTTGAGGAATCGGACCTATGCATAAAGGCAGTGGTCAACTGGAAGGACCTGAGGTCAGGCCAGTTGTTGTTGAATAGCCAGCCTGTAGAGGCATCGGCGAGCCGCAGCATCGTGGCAGGCCAGGAACTGGGCTATGCCAGCAGGCTAGCGGCAAACAGGTTAGCACAGAGGATCGTACAGTTGATGGAAAAGCCCTGGTAGGCCTTTCGAGTATATGGCCAATAGACAAGATAGCGGCAGCTCATCCAGAAGGTCTTACAGACCAAACAAGCCTGCATTGACCCAACCTAAGAAGGGGCCATTCGGGTATCTGGCTGTACTGGCCCTGCTGCTATTGGTCATCAGCATGGTCCAGACACGCCTGGCCACCAAGAAGATACCCTTTGACGTAGCACTACGGTACATAAAGGAGGGAAAGGTAGAGAGGATCACCATCGGCGATACAGAGATCTCTGGCAGATTCAAGCAGGACGTGGCCGTAGATGGCCACAGGCCTGGCAGCGAGTTCAAGACCAGCTTCAAGCCGGACATCGGCAAGGATAAACTCAACGAGGCCCTCTCTGATCCGAATACGGCCCCGCATTTCGAATTCGAGGAGGAAAGATTCTGGCTGTTCTTCTTCATGAACTACATATTCCCGATGCTGATCGTAGGCGGGTTCATATACTTCCTTTTTGCCAGGAACCTGCGTGCCGGGCCAGGGGGCATGCTGATGTCATTCGGCCGCAGCAGACACAGGCTGCACAGCAATGACCGGCCCCAGGTCACCTTCAAGGATGTGGCAGGTATAGACGAGGCAAAGGAGGAGGTCGCTGAGATCATCGAGTTCCTCAAGAACCCACAAAAGTTCCAGAGGCTCGGAGGTAGGATCCCCAGGGGCGTGCTATTGGTTGGACCTCCGGGCTGCGGCAAGACCCTGTTAGCAAAGGCCATTGCAGGCGAGGCGGATGTGCCATTCTTCAGCATATCCGGCAGTGACTTTGTCGAGATGTTCGTGGGTGTCGGAGCATCGAGGGTCCGCGACCTATTCAAGCAAGCAAAGGACCACTCCCCGTGCATCATCTTCTTGGATGAGATAGACGCCATCGGCCGAAAACGCGGGGCGAGCTTTGTCGGTGGCGGCCACGACGAAAGGGAGCAGACCCTAAACGCGATACTCGTCGAGATGGATGGGTTCGATAGCAGCGACCAGGTCATAGTAATAGCAGCCACCAACAGGGCAGACATACTGGACCACGCCTTGACAAGGCCAGGTAGGTTCGACAGACAGGTAGTAGTTCCTTTGCCAGATATCAAGGGCAGACTGGACATATTGAAGGTACATGCCAAGAAGGTCAAGTTGGGCCCAGACGTGGATCTGGAGCGACTAGCCAGGGCCACACCCATGTTCAGCGGCGCAGACCTGGCTGCCATAATAAACGAGGCCGCCCTTGCAGCCACCATGGCCAACAAGGACTACATAGAGATGTCGGACCTGGAGGAGGCAAGGGATAAGGTCAGGTGGGGCCGGGCAAAAAAGAGCAGGGTCATAGACCAGAAGGAAAAGGAGATCACCGCATACCACGAGGCGGCACACGCCCTTGTTCAATGCCTGCTGCCAGATGCCGACCCATTGCACAAGGTCAGCATCATCCCTCGCGGGCCTATGGGTGGGGCCACCTTCGCCCTACCAGAGAAGGACCGGACATTGTTCACAAAGAGGTACTGTATGGCCCTGCTGCAGGTCTGCTTTGCAGGCAGGATCGCAGAGGAGCTGGTCTTCGGCGATATATCCAGCGGTGCCCAGTCGGACATAGAGCAGGCCACGCGGATCGCGAGGCAGATGGTCTTGACATGGGGCATGAGCGAAAGGCTGGGGCCTGTCAGCTATGGGCCGGATCTGGGGGTAAAGGAACCTGTTTACGGCCTGCCTTTCGAGAAGGACTATTCAGATAAGACCGCAGAACAGATCGATCAGGAGATCAGAAACCTGATAGATCAGGCCTACAATAGCTCTAGGCAGTTACTGCAGGCAAATCGTGACAAGCTAGAGCAACTGGCCAAGGCCTTGCTAAAGTATGAGACCCTCGATGCGGATGATGTCAAGACCATTATAGCTGGCGGCCATCTAAACAGGCCTACGGTCACAGACCTGCTCGCAGCAGAGCAGGCCAAGACAGGCAAGAATGGCAATGCCTAGATGCAAAGAGGCCTAGCGATACAACTCGCGATAATCCTGTTTGCAAGAGCCGTTGCCGTTGCAATGGATCCTGTCGAGCTGGCCAGTTTCCAGGACCAGCGGGTGATGGTGACCATAGATACAGCGCGGGTCGGCCAGGAGGTTGGGGTGGCGGTGTGGTTTGATTGTACCGAAGACCTGCATCTGTATGCAGATCCTAGTATGGCCCCATCGGCACAGTCGGTCCTGCAGGTGCATGCAGAATCGCAAGGCATACGGTTCGGCAGGCCGGTCTTTCCGACACCCAGATCATTCCATGACCAAAGCCTTGGCAGGGAGATCCAGGTCTTTGGTGGCAGGTTTGCCGTATTCCTACCCTTATCGCATGTACCTGATGGGCCATTCGATGTGAAGCTGACCATCTCGGGTATGGCATGTACCAGCCAGGTCTGCCTGCCCCCATTTACCAAGACGATAACGGCCAAGCTGGATCCCAGCGGCGATGTGCAAACCCTATCGCTGCCTACGAAGTTTAAGGTAGGACTGCTCGGCCCGATCATCTTCTATCTGCCTATGGCATTGCTAGCAGGCCTATCCATCAATGTCATGCCGTGTGTCCTACCCGTATTGCCCCTGATCGTACTGAGGCTGGTCAAGCAATCCACGGCCACGCACAAGCAAAGACTCACATCGGGCCTGGCATTCTGCATCGGTATGGTCGGTTTCTTTGCCTTGCTGGCGGCAGTAGCGATCGTGGTGAACCTTGCAACAGGCAGGGTCCTCGACATCAATGGCCTGTTCCGCTATCAGGGGACGGTCATCGCACTGTTCCTGGTGTTTGTACTGCTTGCCCTGGTCCTATTCGATGTGATCACTATCAACCTGCCTTCTGCATTGGCCGGTCGCATTGGAGATACAGGCCATGCCGCATCGTTTGGCACAGGCTTCCTGGCAGCATTGCTCGGTATACCCTGCAGCGGTGCCCTCTTAGGATTCGTGATGGTATGGGCACAGACACAGCCTATCGCCGTCAGTGCGACCGTCATGATCACCATCGGGATAGGCATGGCCATACCGTACGCGGTCTTGATGGCAGCGCCTGGACTCGTCCAGCGATTGCCCAGACCTGGCAGGTGGATGGAGCTATTCAAGAAGTCATGTGGGTTCTTGATACTGTTGATCGCCGTGAAACTGACACTGACGGGCCTGCCAAGAGAGAGGCTGATAGGGCTGTTATTCTACACCGTGGTATTTGCGTTCTGTGTATGGATCTGGGGGAACTGGGTCGGCCGGTCAACACCTACTGGCACCAGGTGGCTGATCAGGGCCACAGCCGTCGTTATCGCAGTCCTTGCCGGGCTGTATCTACTGCCTGAAGCAAAGGCGGACCTCATCGCATGGCAAGCCTACGACAGGCAATTGGTAGCCCAGGCACTGCGGGAAGCCAGGCCAGTGCTCTTGAAGTTTACTGCGGATTGGTGTACCAATTGCGGTATATTGGACAGGCTGGTTTACAACGATAGGCAGGTAGCGCAGATGATCGTTGATAAGGGCGTATTGGCCATCAAGGCAGACACCACCTTGCACGACGCACCTGCCACAGTAGATCTTGGCCAGGTCTATGGTCAGGCAGGCGGCGTGCCTGTGACGATATTGTTGTCACCTGACGGACACAGGGAGGTATTGAGGGGCATATTCGGCAAGGAAAGGTTGCTTGGCCTGCTGAGGGCCTTACCCGAAAGGGATCATCATGAGCAAGGCCTTTAAGTATGACAAGGAACGTGCCAGGGGAACCATCCTGCAGATACTACCTATCCTCAAGAGGACATACCCTGATGCCAGGATCGCACTGGACTTTACCAACCCGCTCGAGTTGCTGATAGCAACGATCCTATCTGCTCAGTGCACCGATGCCAGGGTCAACCAGGTCACAGCCACGGTCTTCAAGAAGTACCGCACTGCCAAGGACTGGGCTGAGGCAGACATAAGACAGATAGAACAGGACATAAAGAGCACGGGTTTCTACCACAACAAGGCCGCAAACATAAAGGCAGCCTGCCAGAAGATCGTAGAGGACTTCGATGGCCAGGTCCCAGCGGACATGGACAAGCTCCTTAGCCTGCCAGGTGTGGGAAGGAAGACCGCCAATTGTGTCCTGGGCGATGCATTCGGTCAGCCTGCCATCACCTGTGACACGCACGTGATAAGGCTGTCCAGGAGACTGGGCCTGTCGCAGAACAAGGACCCCGTGAGGCTGGAGTTCGATCTGCAAGAGATCGTACCCAAGAAGGAGTGGACCAACTTCAGCCATGTGATGATCGCGCACGGCAGGAAGGTCTGCAAGGCCAGAAGACCGTCATGTCAGACGTGCCCGATATCGACATATTGTCCAGCTATCCAGTATCCATCACTGATGTAGGAGTTGAAGATGGCCTATCCAGATGCAGATAAACCGGTCCAGGACCTGTGGCGGCTGTTCAGGATCATGGCAGAGTTTACGGAAGGCTTCCAGGAGCTGGGCGCGATAGGGCCTGCGGTCTCCATATTCGGCTCTTCGAGGGCAAGACCATCGGATAAATACTATGTCATGGCAGAGGAGACCGCCTATCAACTGGGTAGGTCGGGCTTTGCAGTGATCACAGGTGGAGGTGGGGGGATCATGGAGGCCGCCAACAAGGGTGCATTCCGGGCAGGTGTCACCAGCGTTGGACTCAATATAGAGCTGCCCAATGAACAGATACCGAACAAGTTTCAGACCGTCTCTTTACATTTCAGATACTTCTTCTGCCGCAAGGTGATGTTCCTGAAGTATGCAAATGGATTCGTGGTCTTTCCTGGCGGATACGGGACCTTGGACGAGTTCACAGAGGCGTTGGTCCTGATACAGACGCTCAAACAGGCATCCTTCCCCGTGATATTGATGGGAAGCGAGTTCTGGCAAGGCCTGGTCGATTGGATAAAGGGCAAGCTGCTGGAGGAGCACCACTTCATATCCCCCCCAGATATGCATGTCTTCACACTGGCAGACGACCCTGCCACTGCCGTGAGGATCCTAGTGGATTACAGACAGGCAGAGGGCAAGACCGGATTCCAGCTGCCACCTGGAATGAGGATGGATACGGCCAAGGCAAGGACCTAGCGATCGGCAGAGGCCGCAATGGCAATGGCCTCTGCCAGGTCTATGGTACCCTCGTAGAGGCTACGGCCTACCACAACACCCGCTATCCCGCCTGCAGCAGCCAGGGCGCTGATATGGTCTATCTTGCCTACACCCCCTGAGGCAATGACCGGCACCTGCACTGCATCTGCTATCGCCTTGGTCGTCTCCACGTCTGGGCCTGTAAGCATGCCGTCTCGAGCGATGTCTGTATATATGATCGCAGCTATGGGACATGACGCAGCCCTGACTGCAAGATCGATCGCCATCACATCAGATGCCCTTGTCCAAGCATCGGTTGCTACCACACCTGACCTCGCATCCAGTCCCAGCGCCAGCCTGCCTGCAAAGAGGCTCGTCATCTTCTCGAACCAATCGAAATCGGTCACCGCCTTGGTACCTATGATCAGGCGTTCTACACCTATATCTATCATCATCCTTATTGCAGACTCGTCCCTGATGCCCCCGCCTACCTGCACCTTCAGTATCCCCAACCCCACCAGATTGGAGATGACATTGGTGTTGACGGGCCTGCCAGCCTTTGCTCCATCCAGGTCTATCACATGCAACCACCTGGCCCCCTGCCTATAGAAATATCTGGCCTGGCCTACAGGATCATCGCTATAGTCTATGCGGTGATCGTACCTACCCTGTAGGAGCCTGACACACCTACCCTCGCACAGATCTATTGCTGGTATCACTTCCATAACACCATTCTATGCAAGGCAGCTCTCGGATCAAATATGGTCTTGCAATACATGCCGGCTAAAATAACACCATGGCACAAAGACGATTCCACTTCGGAAAAAACTGGCAATCATACGCCGCGAAGGCCCTCACGCCGGCCAGGATCCGCCAGGCAGTTGCGGCATTCGAGAGGCTATTTGACGGGATAGAACTGGAAGGCCGGTCATTCCTTGATATCGGGTTTGGCCAAGGCCTCACTGCTGCCATCGCCGCCATCAAGGGCTGCGATGTCTTGGCCATGGATATAGATCCAGACAACCTCCAGGCACTCGAGCTGACCAAGAAGGCCTTTAGATTGGAACGGGATATAAAGACCCAGATCGCCTCCATATTGGATGACTCCTTCGTGGCAGGATGGAAGGGACACTTCGACGTGGTGCATAGCTGGGGTGTCTTGCACCACACTGGCGATATGAATACTGCCATCGCAAATGCCTGCCAGATGGTCAAGAAGGGAGGATATCTGGTCCTCGCCATCTATAACAGGCATTGGTCATGCCCATTCTGGAAGGCCATAAAATATGTCTACAACCTCTGCCCCTCTCCTATCCAGACCATGATGGTGCTGGTGTTCTATCCTGTCGTATATACAGCAAAATATCTGGTCACAGGCAAGAATCCGAGGGAAAAGGACAGGGGCATGGACTTCTACCATGACCTGGTGGATTGGATAGGTGGCTATCCATATCAGTACGCATCCGTCGAGGAGGTCTGCCAGATGATTGAAGGATGGGGCTTTAGGTGCATCAGGGTAAGGCCTGCATCAGTCCCAACAGGATGCAACGAATACGTGTTCTTCAAGGATCAGGGCTGAACAGCCCTTGCATGCCTGAGCCTGTTTGCCACCTTGACCACATCCACCATCTGCGCGACGTCGTGGACCCGCACCACCGCCGCGCCAGCAAGAGCCGCAAGGGCCACGCATGCCGCGGTACCAAAGACACGCTCTGTGGGGACCTGCTTGCCTGTGATCTGTCCTATGAAGGCCTTCCGACTGGGCCCTACCAGCACCGGGTAACCTGTAGCGACAAAGGTCTCGAGGTTCGCAAGCAGTGCCAGGTTGTGTTCCACGGTCTTTCCAAAGCCGATGCCTGGATCTATGAAGATCCGATCCGCCTGGATCCCAAATCCCTCTGCCCTGTGTGCCATGTTTATCAAGAATTCTAACACCTCCCTTACCACGTCTTTGTAGTGAGGATTGGACTGCATGGTGGCAGGCGTACCCTGCATGTGCATCAAGACCACCGGCACCTGCCTTTCAGCTGCCAATTCTGCCATTCGTTCGTCTGCAAGTGCGGTTATATCGTTAATCATGCTTGCCCCTGCGTCCAGGGCCGCCCTAGCCACATCAGGTTGGTCTGTGTCTATGCTGATCGGGACACGCACTCGGCCTGCTAGGGCCTCTATCACTGGCACCGCCCTACGGATCTGCTCCTGGGCAGGTACCGGACTAGAGCCTGGCCTTGTGGACTGGGGCCCGACGTCTATGATGCCAGCCCCATCCTCCACCAATTGGAGGGCATGGCCCACTGCCCAATCCCTCTCAAAGAAAAGGCCCCCGTCGCTGAATGAATCAGGCGTGACGTTCAAGATACCCATCACTATGCAGCCATCGGAAAGGTCTATACGCCCTCCTGGCCAGGTAATCTTATCTATCCTCTTGGTCATCGCTCATCCTACCTATCTTGAACCCAATCCCAGAAAGCATGTCTGCCAGTCTACAGGAACCTGGTCCGATCAATACGGTAGTGTTGTGAAACTCCCTTCGCTGCCTATAGTCTCTCCGCAAGGCATCGAATATCGCCGCGACCCTCTGCCGATCTGCAAGGGTGGCCCTCATCTGGCGATCGTCCTCCAATATCGGCCAGACGCATCTTACTGCCTGCAGGATCGCGCAAAGAGGATCTTGCCCTTCTTGCAGCCTGACCAAAGGTACATCTGGGGCCGGCAGCAGATCAGACGCCTCGAAGATAGGCCTTTGGCCAAGGAATTCGCAAACCTTCTGGTAGATCATGATCATCCCCGCCACCTTGCCATCCAATGAGTAACCTGCGATATGGGGTGTAGCTATGTCCACCATATCAAGCAATTCAAGGTCCACATTTGGCTCTGCCTCCCACACATCCAAGACCACTGCAGACAACCTTCCTGACCTGATCGCCTTCTTCAATGCACTGGTGTGGTGGACCGCACCCCTGGATGTATTTACAAAGATGGCCCCAGTTCTCAACACATCAAAGAATCTGTCATCTGCAAGGTGGAAGGTGCGGTCAGGGCCATCAAAGGTCAAAGGCACGTGCAGGGTTACGATGTGGCAATCGAGGGTCTCCTCTATTGGCCTGTAGATAGGATCTGCCGTCTTGCGGAACAGTGGCGGGTCATTTAAGACCACCCGCATCCCCAAGGCCCTACACTTCCTTTCCACAAGGCTGCCTACATGGCCTGCGCCTATGATCCCTATGGATTTACCTTCCAGGCTCAGACCCTTTTTCTGGGCGATCTCCAGCAGTGCTGCAACCACGTACTCTGCGACGCTATTGGCATTGGAGCCAGGTGCAGATGCAAATGCTATGCCTTTTTCCTTGAGGTACTCTACATCCACATGCTCAAAGCCTATGGTTGCCGTCCCGACGAACCTCACCGCCGAACCCTCCAACAGCTGGCGATTGACAGGTGTGACGCTGCGGACCAGTAGGATATCTGCCCCTTGTACCTCCCTTGCCGTGATCTGTCGACCAGGTATGGTCCTGACGGTGCCAAGGTGCGAAAAACACCGCGTCACATAGGGTATGTTGACATCCGCTAGGATCCTGACCGACATAGTATCATCTGCCAGCCTGGCTAATCAGGCTGATCTTAGCAAATCGCCTCCTTCCCACCTGTATCACCATACCATCCGACGGCCTTATCTGTTGGTTGGGATCGGTCAGCCGGGTCCCATCGAGCATCACGCCCCCCTGCAATATCATCCTCTTTCCTTCGCTCACCGACCCGACTAGCCCACAAGCATGCAAGAGCTTTGCAGCCATCATGGCCTGATCTGGCAGGCTCACCTGGGGTATCTGGTCGGGCAGTTGCCGCTGGGCAAAGACCCGTTCAAACCTCTCTGCGGCCTCGTCTGCCCGCCTCTGACCATAGAACTGGGCCACGATCGTCTTGGCCAGTATCACCTTGGCCTGCTTGGGGTGGGTCCTATCTGGATCCGTAAGCTCCGCTATCCTGTCCTTGGGCAGGTCCGTCAGGAGCGTAAAATAATCTGCCATCATCTGGTCGGATATGCTCATCAACTTACCGAACATCTGATCGGGGTCATCGTTGACTGCCACATAATTACCTTTGGACTTGCTCATCTTCTCCTTGCCGTCCAGCCCGACCAGGATAGGGACGGTGATGACCACCTGTGGTTGCAGGCCTGCATCCTGCTGTAGTTTCCTTCCTATCAGGTTGTTGAAGGTCTGGTCCGTGCCTCCCAGCTCCACGTCCGCCTTGACCGCTACCGAGTCATAACCCTGCATCAGAGGATAAAGAAATTCATGTATACCTATGGGGTCACCTCTCTTGTACCTCTGCTCAAAGGTATCCCGCTCGAGCATCCTGGCAACGGTCATCTGTGCAGCAAGCCTTATGACATCCGCAAAGCTGAGCTTGGCCAGCCACTGGCTATTGTACAGGACCTCGAGCCTTTCTGGCGATGTATCCAGTATCTTGCCTGCCTGCTGGAAGTAGGTCCTTGCATTGGCCTGTATCTGTTCGGCAGAAAGCATGGGCCTTGTGGTGTTCTGGCCTGTAGGGTCTCCTATCCTCGCGGTGTAGTCGCCGATGATCAGGACCGCCTTGTGTCCCAGGTCCTGGAATTGTCTGAGCTTCCTGAGGACAACCGTGTGGCCCAGGTGGATGTCGGGGCTGGTCGGGTCCAGTCCAAGCTTGATCCGCAACTGCCTACCGAGGGCCAGCCTGTCTGCCAGCTCCTGTTCGGTGACGATCTCAGCAGCGCCACGCCTTAGTATCTCTAGTTGCTCCTGGATATTCACGGCACAACTCCTGATCGAGAAAAAGGATTATAGGTAAAGACCATAGGTCAGACAACATCCTGGTTTATGCCTTGCCTACAGCCTGCCTCGGGCCTAGAATTGCAGGCGATCCTGTTGGCATGGAAAGGGCTTGTTGATGAGATATGACGTGGCAGACCTGAGACTGGCCCCGATGGGCAAGAAGCAGATACTATGGGCGGATAACGATATGCCCGTCTTGGCCGCCATACGCAGGCGTTTCGAGCGGGCAAGACCCCTGGAGGGGATACGCATCTCTGCATGCCTGCACGTGACTGCAGAGACGGCGAATCTCATGCGGACGCTCAAGGCAGGAGGGGCCCAGCCGGTCCTTTGCGCTTCCAACCCACTGAGTACCCAAGATGATGTAGCAGCATCCCTTGTCAAGGACTTTGGAGTACCGGTATTTGCAATCAGAGGCGAGGACAGACGTACGTACTACAAGCACATAAACGCCGCCATAGACCACATGCCCATGATCACGTTCGACGATGGTGCAGACCTGGTCAACGAGCTTCACACACGGCGGAAGGACCAGGCCCACAGGATCATAGCAAGCATGGAGGAGACCACCACCGGCGTGATAAGGCTGCGGGCAATGGCGGCCAATGGGCTGCTGAGATTCCCAGTAGTGGCGGTAAACGACGCTGCAAGCAAGCATCTTTTTGACAACCGATATGGCACAGGACAATCCACCATAGACGGCCTTATCCGCGCGACGGACAAGCTTATTGCAGGTTCCAGGATTGTTGTGGCAGGTTATGGCTGGTGTGGCCGGGGCTTTGCGATGAGGGCAAAGGGTATGGGTGCCCAGGTGATAGTCACAGAGGTCAATCCCATAAGGGCACTCGAGGCCGCCATGGATGGCTACCAGGTCATGACCATGGAGCAGGCAGCCACTATAGGTGACGTGTTCGTTACCCTCACAGGCAACAAGCATGTCATCAGGGCAGAGCATTTCAAGAGGATGAAGGACAGGGCCATAGTTGCAAATAGCGGCCATTTCGACGTGGAGATCGATATTCCAGCACTCAAGGCCCTCAGCAAGAAGGTCAACAAGCAGGTCCGGCAGTATGTAGATGAATACATCCTTGCCAATGGCAAGAGGATATACCTTCTGGCTGATGGACGCCTTCTGAACCTGGCCGCAGCAGCAGGCCATCCTGCATGTGTGATGGACATGAGCTTTGCCACCCAGGCCTTGCAGGCAGAATACGTGGTCCGGCACAAGGGACGCCTGGCGGTCGCAGTGCACGAGGTACCCAAGGAGATAGAGGATCAGGTCTGCAGGTTGAAACTCAGTTCTATGGGCATCGAGATAGACGATCTGACCCAGGAGCAGATCGATTACCTGGCTACAAGCGGGGAAGGTACGTAATCAGGGCCGATAAGGCCGGGCGACAAGGGTCTTGCCATGGATGGAACTGGGGCGGAAAAGCCGTTGGTTGCAGCAAGGTCCTTTCTAGCCGTTGGGCCTACACTCCATTACAGCCACAGCAACGTACAGGCCTTCTGGTTCTTTGCCCTGATGGCATTTGGCGGGGTCTGCATAGTTTGGTCGAGGTTGACCGGCGGCCAACTGCCCGTCACACTCGAATCCATATTCAGCGCCCAGGGGTGGGAACTTGGGCACATAAGCACTAGTGGCATCAGCATATTCGAGTATCCGTGGCAGATCCTGGTCCTCGGTCTATTGATGGGCATAATGGCCGCCTGCCCCATACTGGTCGCCCAGCTCTTGAGCTTCTCGTATAGCGTACCATTCATCTTTGCGGTCCTGCTCTTGGCAGGCCTACCAGGTTTGGCCGTTAGCCTTGTGGCTAGCTGCATAGGTGCCGCGTGCAGACCACTGCGTTTCCGCTCCAGGATCATAGCCATTGCCTTATGCATGGCCCCACAGTTGGCCTATTGGGGGATCTTTGGTGCAGTCAAGGGCGCAGAGCCGGTGGTATGGGGGATATCGTTTGCGCCTTGGCTCGCGGCCTGGTTATCTGGGCTGACATTTGCAGGGGTCGTACTCGGGATAGGCCATCTGACTAGATACAGGCCTGGGATCCTACTCTGGACGGAGCTGGCGGCACTGATAGGCGTCTGCGCACTGTTCGAGACCACCATAGGCATAAACGAGCTGGCCTATCATAGGTACGTACTTCAGAATGCCCCTGAACAGGTCCCGCAGTTCCACGATCACAGTCTGACCGTCTGGATGGATAGGGCCATAAAGGACCCTGCTGTGAGGCAATACCTGTCAGGGTTCTTCTATCCAGCAGATCCTATCCAGCTACGCCAGGCCCTCAAACGGGAGATCCAACTGGAGTTGGCCTATGACCGCTGGCCAACCTGGTTCCAGGTGCCAGAACAGCTCAACTACCAAAAGGCAAGGCAAAGGCTACTGGCCCAGTATGACAGGTTCATCAGGCCTACGCGGCCTTGGTGGATGCCAAAAGGCCTCTATCAAAGGATCATCAGCCGCAGGACGGCAAGCTCGAGGATGGCCGTGGCCCTTTACTACAAGGCACTGGTCAATGACTACACACCGGACATACCACTGGTGGATAGGCAGGAGATCCTGAGGTTTGCATGGGACTATCCACATGAGCGGTCAAGGCAGACCTGGTATGAACTCTATAGCAGTTTCAGCAAGAGCCCGGAGTCCATAGAAGCCAGGCTGAGGATTGCAAGGCACTGGGCCGGCCAGGGCTACTTCGAGCTGGCAGAGAATCTGACAAGGGAGGCAAAGGAGCTATTGGCAGAGGAACTGGCCAGGCAGGCACAAGCCCGACAAACCGACATTCGCAACCCCTTCCACCATCCGGCCACATCCATCATGACAGAGGCGAAACTTCGCGACCTGCAGGCTAGGCTGGAGCGGTTCAGCATACTGATCGGTCCTGAGAACCACAAGGACGACCCAGGGTCAGAGGCCAGACTTGCCCAATTCCTGATGCTCAATCCCTATAGCATGGACTACGAGGCCAGGCTGCAACAACTGCTGGCCGAACTGCCCCAGGATGACCCGCTGAGGGACAATATCCTCCTTGCCCAAGCAAAGGGCATCCCTGACATAGAGGCCTCTACACAGAGACTCCAGGCCTTGTACCAACAATACCCCCAGACCGACGGCGGCAAGGAGGCACTGTACGAGCTGGCCAGGCTCAAGATAAGGATGTACCAGACACAGACATCGCCAGAGACCAGGAAGGCCTTAGTATCAGAGGCAAGGGCATTGCTTCAGCAGGTCATCCACCTATACCCAGATCAATTCCTCGCTGAACAGGCCAAGACCACCATGGCCACCCTGCCCAGCGACTAGCACAGCACTCGAACCAATCGCTGCGGCTCCAGACGAAATGGCGAGCCTTTTCCCTCGAAGAAACCATGCCATGCGATCAGATGCGTGTTCAGGTCCGTCCAACCTACATCTGCATCCCTGTCCAGACGCCTGGCCACCGTCAGGGTCTTCTCGAAAAGACCGCAACCCGGCCATGGGCAGGCAATGTGGCCCTTCCACTGCTGGCAATAGACCTCGATACCGCCCACCGTCACAGGCGTTTCCATATTCTGCCTTGCGATGGCCGTTAACTCCATCATCCTCCTGGCCAGCTCATGATGGGTGATGCCGAGGGCTGCCAGTTCAGCCATGTCTGCGGCTATGATCTGCCCCAACGGCCTTTCGTCCAGGCCGAGGAAGCTGGCCGCTAGGATCGGATCGGACCTGATGGCCTGTTCTACAGACAATATGTCTGCCTGATCCCTAGTCACGGCACCATACCTTCCGGTCAAAACTTATCATAATATATCCTTTCTGTCGGCATACCAAGGCCGGTCAGGACCTTTATGGCAGCATCTATCATACCTGGAGGGCCGCACAGGTATCCCTCGTGGCCGCTGAGGTCCTTATAGGCACGCTGGATGGCATCAGTGACCAGCCCAATTTCCCCATCCCAATGCTCGCCCTGCCCAACCTGTGCCACAACCGGCACAAACCTGTAGCCTTGGATAAGGCGATCGAATGAGCTGAGCCTTTCCCGCAGATAAAGGTCACTAGAGGTCCTGGCCCCGAAGAACAGTGTAACTGGCCTTCTCTGATGAGTATTGGCCAACTGGTATAGCATGGCCAATAAGGGTGCAAGTCCAGACCCACCTGCCACAAAAACTGCCGGTGCGCACGTATCGGAGAGCCTGAACTGGCCTTCAGGCCTGGACATGAATACCTTCTGCCCGATCTTGAGATACTCAAAGCAATACCTGGTACATATCCCCCCTGGGGCCCTGCGGATGATAAGCTCCAGTATGTTGGGCTGTGCGGGGTCCGAGGCGATCGAATACTCCCTCGTCACTGGCACAGGTGAACCCGGATATGGCGGGCAGAACAGACGCACGTACTGGCCTGGGGTGAACCCTATACTCGGTGGCTCCTCCAGCTCAAAACGAAAAAGCCTGATATCTGCGGTCAATACCTCCATGGCCGCCAGGCGTGCCTTTATACTGCCTGCCTGCAAGACCCCTGCTGGCAGGTCCACTACAAGGTCACCATCTACATGGATCTGACAGGCCAGCCTGTAGCCGGCACCGATCAGATCGCCAAGCCTTGCGACCTCTGTTTCGGTGACAGGCCCTGCCCCAGCGAGCACCTTCAGTCTGCAAAGGCCACATGCCCCACGGCCGCCGCATGCGGTAGGCAGGAATATGCCCTCGCTTGCCAGGGCGGTAAGCAGCGTATAGCCTAACTTGGCAGGTACCTGCCGGTCACCACCGACCTTAATGAAATACTCCCTGCTAGGGCCACCCATCACCTCAAGGCCATGAGCCTCCTATGAAGGGTCGCGATATGGCCCATCTCCTCCTGTATGACCTGTTCTACCTGGTGCCTATCTTCATCGGCCTTGACCAATGCCTTTAGGCCCACGTAGAAGACAACGCTATTGTGCTCGGCGTTTAGGGCGATATTGAGGACCTGCTCGGCAGTCTCATTGCCTGTAAGCTCCATGTCTGGCCCTATCTTACCTTCGATGCCCTTTGCATCAGCCATGGCCTGGAGGTAGAGACCTATCTGGTCATCAGGATCGAACACCGTGGGCTCCTTCTGACGTTCTGTCAGCCTAGCTCGCATGGCAGAAAAGACCTGTAGATGCCCATCCTCCATGGCAGCCAGCTCTTCGAATAGCCCCCGTGTGGACCTATCTTTCGCCCTTCCTGCGGCCTGCCTGTAAAACTTGCCGGCATTCCGCTCGATCTGTTCTGCCATCTGCAGTATCTCGTCTGGATTGAACGTTATGCCCATGGCCATTCCCCTTAATCAGATCCTGCCTTCCTAGAGGCCATACGGTGGTCCAGCATGAGCAACGCGCCCTTGGATTGGCCTGCCATCTGGAGCTGCTGGATGATCTTCTGGACATTGGCCTCCTCTTCCACCTGCTCACTTACGAACCACTGCAAAAAGATGGCAGCGGCATGGTCCTTTTCAGCCAAGGCAAGCTCCATCAGGTTGTGGATAGAGCTAGTCACCTTCTTTTCATGGGCAAGGGTATCTGCCATCATCGCAGAGACATCCTGCCATTCCGTAGGAGGGGCTGGTATAGCCGCCATCTTGACCACACCGCCCCTCTCGACGATATGATCATAGAAACGCTTGGCATGCCCGAGTTCCTCTTGGGCCTGGACACGCATCCAATGTGCAAAACCACTCAGCCCCATATTCTCGAGGGCAGCAGACATCGACCAATATAGGTAGGCAGAGTAGGTCTCTGCATTCAACTGGCCGTTGAAGGCATCCTGAATCTTCTTGCTGATCATCTCTTATCCCTTCCAAAGCCCGTGCAGATTGCAATACTCCCTCGCGCTTACCGAACTTGATTCCACCTTGAAGACCGCCTCAGGCTTGTCACCTGGCTTTAGGAACTGCTTGTAGACCTTGCCGTCGGCATTGAGCTCTATCCACTCTATGTAGTGGGCCGCCTCCATCGGATGGGCTACGCTGCCAACCTTCACCCTGTATCCACCTGGGACCTTCTCTATTACAGGTACATGCTTTTCCTTGGAGGCATCCACGGTGTTCTCCACCATCAGCTTCATGGGCTCGCCACAGCATACCAGCTGCCCAGCCCCAGGATGGACCACCTCTACTATGTTCCCACACACCATGCATTTATAGATCTGCAGATTTGCCGTCATAGTCATCCCTTTCTACTGAACAATACCTGCCTGTTTGTGCCTGCCTAGTATCTGCTCGGCCAATCGGTCCAAGGCCAGGTAGTCTTCGTCCCTAGGTAGGCCCTTGACCACTACTGGCTCGATCAGTTCCACCTTCAGGTTGGTCATGAGGGCCTGAAGTTGCTCAACCGCCCTGCCACCCCAACCGTAACAGCAAACGATCGATGCGAACCTGGTCTTCGGCCTCAGTGCATTGGCTAGGATAGTGGCATAAGCAGCCAATGGATGTGGCCCAACAAGTACCGTCGGCGTGGCCACAACGAGCGTGGCCGCATCTACCATGGCCATGGCCAATTCGCCTATGTCAGTCCTCGAAAGATTGAATGGCCTAACCGTTATGCCGAGCTCCATCAAGGCACCGATCAGGTGATCCACCATCCTCCTGGTGCTGTTGTGCATGGAGACATATGCAAGCACGACCTCGTTAGCGACCCGATCCCCTGCCCAATCCGCATAGACATCCATGATCTGCCTGGGCTTGTCATATACCGGCCCGTGACTCGGGGCAATCATGTCTATCTGCATATCCGCGAACCTCGCGAGGTGCTTGCGGATATAAGACCTGAAAGGCATCATGATCTCCGCGTAGTACCTCTTGGCAGCCTCATGCACCCTCGGCCAGTCATCCACGAATAGGCTACTGGTGGCAAGATGCGAGCCGAACATATCACATGGGAACAGGATCCTTTCCTCTACCAGGTAGCTGGCAAATGTCTCAGGCCAATGCACCCATGGTATGTCCATGAACATGAGGGTCTTGTTCCCGAGTGACAAGGTCTGTCCATCTGCTATGGTCAGGAACCTATCCTCATCGATATGCAGATGGCTGATCAGCAACTCCTTGCACTTTTGGTTGACCACCACCTTTGCATCAGGATAGATCGTCAATACATCAGGTATCGATCCAGAATGGTCTTGTTCTCCGTGGTGGGCGACGATGTAGTCGAGCTGGTCTATACCAGCACTGACAAGGTTGCCCACCAAGACCTCCGTCTTTGTCGGATCTACCGTATCCAATAGTGCCGTCTTCTCCGAGCCCTTTATCAAATATGCGTTGTAGCTGGTCCCATCAGGCAGAGGGATCAGCTCGTCGAAAAGCCTGCGGTCCCAATCTATGGCACCAACCTCATATACCTCCGGTCTTAGCTGTCGCATGCCATTCCCCTTCCAAGACCTAACCGCCAGTCTCCCCGACCAGACCTGCAGCTACATCCAATGCACCGGCATAGTCAGGCTGGTCCGTCATCTCCGGCACGATCTGGATATACCGGATGATACCTGCCTTGTCCAGGACAAAGACCGACCTTGCTAGAAGCCTCAGCTCCTTGATCAGGACCCCGTATGCCAGCCCAAATGCCGCATCCCTATGATCGGAAAGCGTCACCACAGCTGGAAGGCCTGAACTGCCGCACCAACGCCTCTGGGCAAAGGGCAGATCCATGCTCACGGTCAAGACCACTACTCCCTTGGCAAGCCCCTGGGCCTTTTGGTTGAACGTCCTAGTCTGTAGGTCGCATACGGGCGTATCCAGGGATGGCACTGCTGATATGATCGCCACCTTGCCCCTGTAATTCGATATTGCCTGCTCCGAAAGGTCATTGGCCACAAGCCTCACATCCGGCCCTGCCTGACCTACTGTCAGCCTTGGGCCCACCAACGTCAAGGGCCTGCCCTTGAATGTCACCAGCCCCCTTTTCTCCTGCATAACGCCTCCTTGCCCGAAAATGGGCTAAACTAGTAATTTGGCTGATCTAGTTCAAAATAGGCCTGAGGATGCTGACAAAGCGGGCAAACCTTCGGAGCGCTCATCCCCTCATGTACATATCCACACTTGCGGCACACCCATCGGACGGGCCTATCCTTCGTAAACACCTTGCCTTGTTCTATGTTCCTGGCAAGTGCCAGGTAACGGCTTTCATGCCTTATCTCTGAGATCATGATCAATCTAAACAACGCCGCAACCTTGTCAAACCCCTCCCTGTCTGCCACCCTCGCAAACTCTGGGTACATGATGCTATTCTCATAGTGCTCGCCTGCTGCAGCGGCCCTAAGATTCTCCAATGTGGAGCCGACGACCCCAGCAGGGAATGAGGCGGTTATCTGGACCTCACCGCCTTCCAGAAGCCCGAATAGCTGCTTGGCATGCTGCCTCTCGTGCTCTGCAGTCTGGGCGAATATCTCTGCTATCTGCTCGTAGCCCTCCTTGCTTGCCTTCTTGGAAAATAGGTCGTATCTATTCCTTGCCTGCGACTCACCTGCAAATGCTGTCAATATGTTCTTCTCCGTCTGGCTGCCCTTCATCTGCATCTTCATATCCTTATATCCTTTCGAGATTGCCAACTTCGTGCCTATGCCTAGATAGTACTTACTACTATTTAGACCCCATGTTCGCACAAGTCAAGCATTTTCTTGGCATCAGCGTCATCATCCGCCTAATCGGGTCCGAAAGGCACGCATTGCACTGTCAGATAGCCGAAGCCCTCAGGACGAGCAACCGCTGTGCCAAGAGTCGGTTGTCTGTCCAAACCTGGAGCTTGCAAATTGGAGCGTGGCCAGGCACACCCTGGGACACTTGCCTTCGAGGTGTCGACTCAATCCTATCGCCAGCAGACGCCCGCTCAATGATCAACGCCTGGTAGGGTCTACGGCTGTAACTCCACCAGGTGGATCGAAGCGGTATCCGATGTGCCTCACGGTATGGATATAGATGGGTCTAGATGGGTCAGGTTCTATCTTGTTGCGAAGTGTGGTGACGAATCTGTCAACAGACCTAGGGCCAGAAGGGCTGTCATAGCCCCAGACTGCATTGAGTATCTCATCCCTTGTCAGGGCAGCACCGCTTTTCTTGATGAAGAATTCCAATAACTGGAATTCTTTGGGCGACAAATCAACATCGATCCCCTCGCGCTTGAGTCTACAGGCCCTGCAGTCGAGTATGTAAGGGCCGAATCTGAAGGCCTTGGCCGCCTTTTGGCTGGTCCTGCGAAGCAAGGCTGAAACCCTAGCCAACAGCTCCCTGATGCTGAAAGGCTTGGTCACATAATCATCTGCACCGAGGTTCAGGCCTAGGACGATATCCGACTCCTCGCCCTTTGCTGTGAGCATGATGATAGGCATCTCGAGACCCTGCCTGCGGAGGATCTGACAGATCTCATATCCATTGACCTTGGGCAACATGATGTCCAGTACGATCAGATCGGGCCTGGCCTCCAATGCAGCCTGGACGCCAGCCTGCCCATCCTGCGCAGTAACGACCTTGTAGCCTGCAAACTCAAGGTTATCCTTTAGGCCCCGCAGCATTGCGGGTTCATCCTCTACTATCAGGATGGTCTCCATGAAGGCAACCTCACGGTGAAAACACTGCCCTGACCAAGGCTGCTCTTTACGCTTATACTGCCATGGTGGGCATTTACGATGAACCTCACTATCGATAGCCCGAGGCCGCAACCGCCGGCCTTGCGGGCAAGCGTCCTATCGACCTGGTAGAACTTGTCGAATACACGCCTGAGCGACCATCTCGGTATGCCAACCCCATTGTCGCTGACCGAGATAGCCACATTCGTTCCCTCCTTGTTCACGCGGACCGCAATCCTCTTTTGGTCGCCTGTGTACTTGAAGGCGTTATCGAGGAGGTTTACCAATACCGTCACCAGGGCCTCCTGATCGGCCCAAAGCATCGGCAAATCCGGCTCGAACTGCAGGTCCAGGTGGCAGTCTGCATGGTTCCACTTGGACCTGATCGCATTCACTGCATCATGCACCACCTTTACTGGATCGACAGGTTCCATGTCGAACGTACATCGGTTTCTCTCCATCCTCGAGAATGTCAAGAAGTTGTCGACCAGACTGCTCAATCGGACATTCTCCTTGGCCACAAGGGCAAGATATTCTCCGATCTTGTCAGGCCCCTGCACCTTGCCATCCAGTAACGTATCTGTCAACAGGCGTATGGAGGCCAAAGGGGTCTTGAGCTCGTGGGCAATGGTGGCGATGAAGTCGTTCCTCAGTCGGTTGAGCCTGATCTGACGGATCATGGCCTTTGTGCCAACTATGCCCGTCGCTAGGCTTACCATGACTACTATAGCCGCGGTCCATATGTAGACCATCTGCTGCCTGCGGGCTGCAACGATCGACGGAAGGTCCGGCTTGATGTATGAGTCCATTTGCCAGGAAGGCCAGAACCTGCCCAGCGGTAGACTAGCCAGGGCAACCTCTTGATCGTCCATGGGCCTATCGAGCCTGCCGCTTTCGTCGCAGATCCGAAGTCCTAGGCCTGGAGGGAGGCTATCCGATAGGACCCCACTTATCCAGGATACCATCGACTGGCGGTCAAAAATCAAGACCAACCGATGCCGGCCCTGGTGGACTGTCAATCCCAGCACCTGTTCGTTGGGCAATCCAAAGACCTGCCCCTCAGGCCTGTCTGCCAGCCCTGACAAGGCCTCGCCGAGGGCTTGCAAGGCCTCGAGGCCTGCCCTCTCTGCATCAAGGAGGATCTTGGCCTGCTCAACTTGTTCCTGACCGATCGACTCTATAGCCCGCCCCTGACACAGGGCAATCAACCTAGACAAGAGAAAGACCCTCATGGCCGACCGGACCTGACAATCGTTGTAGTCGAGGATCCAGGTCAGGAACCCCTGTACCTCCTGATCCAGCCCTGGCATGGAGGTATTGGCCATGATCTCCAATGCCCCCATTCTCAGTCTGGCCGCGCAGGCGGCAAAGGCCCCATTACCATGTAGCAACCTTAGAACCCCATGCACCAAGGCCACTGCCTCCTGCGGTTTACCGGCCAGGGATAGACATCGAAACGCCCCTGCAGCAGCTGCCAATCGGACAGCCGGCTCTGGTGCTGCCAATGCCAAGGCACTGTAGATCTTTGCTGCTGCGTTCGGATCCTTGTTGGCGTACTCTGCACGCATGGCCTCGCCAAGTGCCGCATCTTGCACGCCCTCCAGACAATGGAGCTCGTCCTGGCCATCGGGATACTGGATCTGGCCATTCCAGCTGGCAATGACTGCAACCCTGATCCTAGGCAGCCTGGGCTCGCCACAGCATTCTAAGGTCAATCTCTTGAATGCCATGGCCGGTGACTCCGGCAGGTCCCCGCCCAACCGTCGCAACAGGACTCGCCAGCGGTCTTCAAGGTTGGATCGGGCCTGGGTAACGCTGCGGCTGTAGAGCTCTGTGAGCCTTTGCCTTACTGCCAGCCGCTCGTTCTGTATGGCCCTGCCCATGAACCACAATAGGCAGACGGTGGGCAGTGCCACTACCACCAATGGTAGCCAGACTGCCCACCGCTGCCCGTCTCTTGTCAAGCCTGCTGTGGCCGTATCGGGAAGTCCTTACCGTGAACCTGAGGCCGTCGATCTATACAACTGCTCCACCTCGACGTCGGTCAAGGCACAGCTGTAGATCCTGACATCGTCAATAGTACCCTTGAAGAAGTGGGATTTAGTAGAGTGACGTCCGAGCTTGAGACTGCTTTCCTCGTGGTCTGGGCAAACAGAAGGACCCGAGGAGGTCGAGACCAGGACACCATCCCTATATGCCCTGAGGGTCTGGCCGTCATAACTAGCCACCAGGTGATACCAGGTATCAGCCGTCAGTTGGCCAAAGGTTGCTGACCGCCACGTCCAGGCGGTACATACCATTGCTGTCCCCCTGGCAAACTCTAACGGGTGGTTCCAGTTTATCTGGAGGTTCTTTTCCCGATGAACCGGGCCACTAGGGTCCCCCTCTGTTGGACCGACAGGGCTCTTGACCCAGACCGCCAAGGTCCAGCACGGCAGGTCCGTAGCGTACTCGGTCTCTACATAGTCGTCCTCCCCGTCGAGCTGGAGGCCGCCGCCTACCTTACCGCCAGATGGCTGCCAGGTGGGGTTGCCCTTCAGTACGCCAGTGTGGCCGTTACCAGAGCTGTCATAGGCCAAGTCGCCCTCCTTTTCATCCAGCCTCCACCAGGCCACAAGGCCTGCCAGGACGGCATTGCCAAAGACACTGGGGTTCTGCCAGGCATCGTCCTCCGTCGCACTCCAGGCAAGTTTGTGATCCCGACCACCGCCACCATCGTCGTCATTGACCTGGACGTCCAGGCCGATCGAACTGCCTGCACTTGGCTTGACGCCCAGGCTGGCCCAAGGGAATCCGATCTCAACGGTGTAGCCTTTGCCCGTCCTGACCATCACATACCTGACGCCTTGGGTCTTTTCATGGGCCGTCTCTCCCATCTGAGGCGAAACCGGGTCCCAGTCGAAGTGGTAGCGGTAGTCGTTGGAGCCATACGCACCGGCCTTGGCGTTGTCCGCGTCGATGAAGACCTCCACCGCATCGTCCTCCCAGTAATCGTCGGAATCGTTCCCCAGGTCCTCGTCCTGTACCTGGACCAGGATGTAAAGGTTGTCATTGTCCCACAGGGCCCTGAAGGAGGCGGAGCAATCCTCAGGTCCGGACACGGGATCATAGAGGCTGTTCTCAAGTTCGTACGCCTTTGCCTTGGCCCAGATGTCCTCGATCTTGCCGTCGATGACCGGCGGGGCCGCGGCCTGGCCAACCTCAGCCGTGACCTCAACCGGGCTTGCCTCGCCGGTCAAGGCCCTTTTCTGAGACTTCATTACCCGAGCCAGTTGCATGATGGGTCCCCAGATCTGGTTGAAGGGCGGCAGGTCGTCCAGGCTGGCCTTTAAGGTGAGCTGATTGACCTGCTCACAGGTATAGACCTCGATCAGGGACTTATCGCAGGCCTGGGCCAGTTGAGACAAGGCCCCTTGGATCGAGTCATTGGGATCCGTCGGGATCAGCGGTACATAGGCAGCCGCCATGCGGATCGCCCCTCCCAGATTGACCAAGACGAGCTTGCTGGTAGAGACCGGCATGGCATTGATGGCCTTGCTGAGGGTACCTGACTTGCATACAGAGGACCCGGTCTTCTGGGCCCGGACTGCGGATTCCACGATGGCCGGATTGAGCGACAGGATGGTGGCCTTTCCAGCCTGTCCAATATGGCAGTACAGGGGCTTATCGTCCACGATACCGATCTGGAATCTCCCCTCCTGGCGTTCCGTGGATTGGACCATCCCCCCGCAAACGAGCAACTGCATCGCACCCAGTAAGGTGGAGAGTACCTGCCTGGTCCGCTGAGGATCGTGGCTGGTGATGGACAGACCAACGCAATGGGCGATCGGGGGTAGTGACGACTTGTCTTGAATGGCGCCGTTTGGAGGCACGGTAAAGAGGGTGACCTGCTCGATATTGCCGTATATCTCCCTCTGCACGTCCAGACCGGTCACCCTCGCAAGCCTCTCGGAGACTCCTTTGGCCTGGGCCGACTGAGGATCTGCGAGGGCAAAGCTGATCAGGCCTATGACCTCAGACGGGACCGCCTCAAAGCCGGCCCTGCTGAGCTTGGGGGGGTTCGGATCAGGTCGTAGGCCAGGCAGCGGTGGCCATCCTTGAGGTTGAGGTTGGCCTCGAAGGATATGCCCTGGTCCTTCATGGCCAGTTGGACCGTCAGGTCGTCGATCCCGTTGAAATCTACCAAAGCGTCCGCCATCCGAAGCTCGTGGGGCAGAAAGAATCCGTCCTTGGAGAACCGACTGTTCAGCCCGGCAAAGGCCTGATCCACATTCACCCACAGTGTCAGGAGATTCTCTTGCCTGACCTCCTTACTCAGTCTGGCAAAGGAACCGGTACTCGTGGCCAACGACGGCCCCTTGATGATGCCCTTGTGCCGCTCGATCGACCACCGGAGCTGCTCCAAGGTGTTGGCGACGATGATGACGTTCTCGTCGTAGCAGGCAAAGGCGGTGTTTTGGATATTGAAGGATTGCATGCCCTCGATTGGATCGATATGCCTGCCCGCCATGCCCAGAATCGCAAGGAGCAGGCCGCGAAGTGCGTCGCTCTTGCCTGGATAAAGGACGACGACAAAGGACGGATGATTCCCGTTCTGGGCCATACCGGTCAAACCGGCTGCGATACCCCGGATCTTCTTGAACTCTGCCATCATACTAGGATTGAAGATGTTGCCCAGGACATCCTGCGGACCGGCTTGCCCCATGCCCTTATCCCCCATGATGGCAGCCAGGGGATTCTCGAGGGGCGTACCCTGGAGCATCTTGAGGACTGTCTCGATCTGCCTGCCCGGGCTGCCGAATTCTACATACGCCAGTGTATCGGCTGGCATCAGCAGCGCAGGGTCTGGTACACCGAGCTCCTGCAATAGGAGCCTCGCCTTCTCAGCCACAGGGGTCTGATCAGCGAACTCGCTAACGAGCCGCTCCAATGTCGCAGTGGCTGCAGCCTCGTCTTGGGCCTTGATCAGGCAATTGGCCTTTCGGAACAAGGCCTGTGCCAAGAGGGGCCTCTGTACAGAAGGGCTGGCTATGACCTGGTCACAAATGGCTATCGCCTTTGCCAGGTCACCCTCGATCTCGTCTGCATAGCTGGCCTCTTGGAGTAGCTCGGCAGGGGTCTTGGCCCAGGATGGACTTGCCGAGCACAGCAACAAACACACCAGGGCCCACACAGATCTTTTCTTAGTCATGTCTTGTCCTTTCCTTGAATATAACCCTTGTGACTGCTAAACGACAGTCGAGTGTAGGGTCTGATCATTACCATCTTGTTACCACCAGGTGATATTGCTGTTACATTCTAGGCCAGGCTTTGGCTTGAACAATCCGGCCCAGTCTGTAGTATGCTCCCAGATCATGGCCTATCATGACTTGCATATCTTGCCCAACGGTATGGTGGTCATTGGCGAACGCCTGGAGGCGGTCCAGACTGCCGCCTTTACCATCATGCTGCCTGCAGGTGCGGCAAGGATGCCAGAGGGGATGTGCGGGGCTGCAAACGTCATTGCGGACTGGATATTCCGCGGGGCTGGCCAGATGGACACAAGACAGCTCAGCGACGCACTGGATGGGCTGGGATTGCAGAGGTATGCAGCCGTCGACCATGCCCACCTGAGCCTAGGGGCGGTCATGGAGGCGGGCCATCTGCAGGAGGCGTTGGGCCTTTATGCACAGGTGATACTGAGGCCCTGGCTGAATCATGGGCAATTCGAGCTGGCCAGACAACTTGCATTGGACGAGGTCAAGGCCCTGAAGGATGATCCACAAGAGCTGGTCCTCTTGGAGTTGAAGGAAAGGTTCTATCCCTATCCACTCGGACGCAGGACCGTTGGTAGGTTAGATCAGTTGCAGGCCATCTGTGCAGACCGATTGGCAGCCCTGGTGCCATTGTACCTCTGTCCATCCCAGTCCATACTTGCGGTTGCCGGCAGGTACGACTTTGGTGCGGTCTGCAGTCAGATCGAGGGATCCTTTCAAGGTGCCTCAGGGACTGGACCAGGACCAGTTGTACCAGGCCAGGCCGGTCCAAGATACACGCACATCCAGCAGGACTGTGCCCAGGTACACATAGGCCTGATGACACCCACCGTAGGTCCGACAGATCCCGATTACTACAATGCCAGGGTGGCGGTCTGGGTGTTATCAGGTGGGATGAGTGCCAGGCTGTTCACAGAGGTCAGGGAGAGAAGGGGCCTGTGTTATGCGGTCAATGCAAGGTATCACTGCCTCAAGGAGGCAGCAGGGGTGATCTGCTATGTCGGCACCACTGCAGAAAAGGCCCAGGAGGCGGTGGATGTGATCATAGACCAGTTCCTCCACCTTGCAGATGGTCTGACAGATGAGGAACTGGCCAGGGCAAAGGCAGGGCTTAAGTCTGCGTTGATACTCAACAGCGAGTCCTCCAGCCGCAGGGCAGCTGCCATAGCGATTGACTATCACCTGTTGGGCAAGGTCAGGGACCTTGACCAGATAAAGCAGGCCATAGATGCGGTCACTGTGGACTCGGTCCAGGCCTTTCTGGAACGCAGGCCATTCGGGGATTTTACTGCAGTGACGATAGGACCCAGACCTGTAGAATTGCCGTAGGCGGTGATGGACTTTAGATATCACAGACTGGACAATGGACTACAGATCCTGGCCGAGGTCAACATGGCGGCCAAGTCCGCTGCAGTGGGGTTCTTTGTCAAGACAGGTGCACGGGATGAGCCCCCTGAGCTAAGCGGCATATCCCATTTCCTCGAGCACATGGTCTTCAAAGGCACTGACAAGCTGGACGCATTGGCAGTTAACGAAGCCTTTGATAGGACAGGCGCACAGTTCAATGCCTTCACTAGCGAGGAGAACACGGTCTACTATGCGGCAGTGGTACCTGAATACCTAGATGAGGTCACAAGGCTTTGGATAGAGCTGATGAGGCCGGCCCTGCGGGATCAGGACCTTGAGATGGAAAGGCAGGTTATACTGCAGGAGATCGCCATGTACAAGGATGAGCCAGACCACCAGGTCCTCGAGCGGTGCCGCAGTCTCCATTATGACGGACACCCCTGTGGCAATGTGGTCATAGGCAGTGACCAGACCGTATCTGCCTTGACCAGCCAGCAGATCAGGTCGTACCTAAAACAGAGGTATGTACCCAACAATATGATCGTTGCACTTGCAGGCAACCTGGATTGGTCGAGGCTATGTGCGATCTTGGAGTCTCGCTGCAGCCAGTGGCAGCCAGGGGACTGCAAGAGGGACGTTAGCCACTTCCCAGGTACGATGCGCAGCCAAAGGCAGACCAAGGACGGGCTTGCCTGCGAGCATATATGCCTTATGCACCAGGCGGTCCCTGCCCAGGACCGAAGGAGGTTTGCCGCTGCCTTGATGGCATGTATCGTAGGCGATGATGTAGGCTCGAGGTACTACTGGCAATTGGTGGATAATGCCATCGCCCAGACCGCAACGATGCAATACTGGCCCATGGATGGGACTGGGGTATTCTGCACGTACATAGCCTGCAGGCAGGGCATGGCTGGTAAGGTCTTGGAGGTAACCTGCAAGGTCTTGGAGGGACTGCAATCGGAGGGCGTTACACAGCAGGAACTGGCCAGGGCCAAGAACAAGATCATAAGTGCCCTGGTCATAAGGGATGAGCTGCCGATGGGCAGGTTGGTGGACCTGGCCCTCAACTGGGTATACCTGGGCCAATACCGTACCATCGAACAGGAGGTCCAGGACCTCAGGTCCGTCACGATCGAGGATATCAACGACTTGGTCAAGCAGCTGGAGCCATGGCGGTTCACTACATATGTGCTCGGACCAAAAGACGACCGATAGTGCCAACGGCAAGGACACGGCAAGGCCGAGACGCCGAAGGGGACTGGAGGCGATAGTGCCTGGCAAGGACCCAGATACCAAGGCCGGACCTGTAGACATACCTACATTCGACCTGGGCCAGCAGATAAGGGCCGAAGACAGGAGGATCACCGCATCCAGACGAAAGGGTCCCAAGGCCCAACAGGAGGACCTGACAGAGGCCGATTCGGGCGAACGTCTGGTCTACAGCCCTTGGCGGCCTGCAATGACCGAGTTGCAACAGCAGGTCATATCCGAGATCGTCTCAAGAGACATAGATACGCTAACAAAGGGACAGCCGGTCTTCGAGCGATAATCGTATTTGCTTGACTTGCCGCCAGCGAATCATTATATGTTCGTGCATCATATGCCCAAGCAGAGGGCAAGTGTGAACCTTTGTGCCTTTTATTGAAAGGTCAAGTCATGAACAACGTACCGACCGTCAAAGTAGGCCTTATAGCAGTAAGTCGAGATTGCTTCCCCATCGAACTATCGAAGAGACGTAGGGCGGCCGTTGCCAAGGAGTGCAAGGCGAAGGGCCTGCCTGTAGTTGAACTCCAGACCATCATCGAGAATGAGAAGGACCTTTCAAAGGCCTTTGAGGAGATACAGGTCCGCAAGGTAAACGCACTTGCCATATATCTAGGCAATTTTGGACCAGAAGGTCCGACTACGATGCTGGCACAGAGGTTCTGTGGCCCTGTCATGATCGCTGCTGCGGCAGAGGAGTCACAGCAGGATCTGGTGAACGGAAGGGGCGATGCATACTGCGGCATGCTCAACACCTCTTATAACTGTGGTCTGCGTAGGCTGCGGCCTTACATACCCCAGAACCCGGTTGGAACAGCCCCTGAGGTGGCCGCAATGATAGAAGAGTTCATACCTGTCGCCAGGATCAGGCTCGGTCTGGCAGGTCTGAAGATCTTCACGTTCGGCCCTAGACCCCAGGACTTCCTGGCCTGTAATGCGCCGATAAAGCCGCTTTACGACCTCGGCATAGAGATAATGGAGAATAGCGAGCTAGATCTGCTCGATATATATCAGAAGGCCAAGGATGACAAAAGGGTGAAGACTACCGCAAAGGAGATGGCCAAGGAGTTGGGTCAGGGCAATGCATTCCCGGATCTGCTCGAGAAACTGGCCCAGTTCGAGGTAGCCCTCATCCAGTTCATGGAGGACAACCTAGGCGGATGCCAATACGGGATATTCGCCAACAAGTGTTGGCCGGCATTCGAGAGGTTCTTTACCTTCGTACCCTGCTATGTCAATTCCAGACTGGCCTCCAAGGGAATACCTGTTGCGTGCGAGGTGGATATCTACGGTGCCCTGAGCGAATACATGGCCACCTGTGCGACGGATATGCCCGCTACGCTACTGGACATCAACAATACCGTACCTGCAGACATGATCGACGCCAACAAGGCCAAGACCAAGGGTTACAAGCCGACCGATCTGTTCATGGGCTTCCACTGCGGCAATACGCCTTCCTGCTGCCTGGCCGAATTTGGCATGAAGTACCAGTTGATCATGCACAGACTCATGGAGCCAGGCAAGGAGCCGAATATCACCCGCGGCACGCTCGAAGGCAGGATAAGACCAGGGGATGTAACGATATTCAGGATCCAGTCCACTGCCGACACCCAGCTAAAGTCTTACATCGCACAAGGCAGGGTCCTCGATATAGACCCACGGTCATTCGGCGGCATAGGCGTGATCGCCATCCCGAATATGGGCAGGTTCTACAGGCATGTCCTGATCGGCAAGCACTTCCCGCACCACACGGCCATGGCCTTTGCCCACGCAGGGAAGGCCCTGTTCGAGGCCTGCAGGATGCTGGGCGTGCCAGACATCGCCACGCCCCTGCCAGATGGTATCCTATACCCTGGTGAGGATCCCTTCTAGGGTCCTACCAGGCTCAGCTACTAGAGACAGGGCTTGCTGCCAGCCGCTGAACAAGGGTGGCCACCCGCCTGCCTAGTTTGATCGCATCCTGGCATGTGGCCTGATCCGGTGCGCCCACGCATGCAACGCCATAATGTCCGCTGGCATCCAGCGGGTCCCCTACCACGATCATGCCATAGATCAGGAAGGCCTCGATTATAGAAAGCAGCGTGGTCTCCTTGCCACCTGTGGGGTGGCCTGATGTGGCGAACGCGGCCCCTATCTTATCGGCCATCTGGCGACGTATACCCACGAACTGATCGAACAGCCTCTTCAGATCGGCAGCCATGGACCCGAAGTACACCGGTGAACCTGCAATGATCGCATCAGAGGCCAAGAGGTCCTCCTTATTGACCTCCGAGACCGGCTTTACGATGCAATTGACCTGGCTGACCTGTCTGACACCCTTGGCGATCTCCTCTGCAAGGCGCTTTGTATTGCCTGTCCTGGAGTAGTAAGTCACCAAAACCTGCATAATCCTACCTCCAAAAACTATTGGCTCGGCTGCTCTTGCTCGGCCTTACTGACCTCCAATAGCTCGACATCAAAGATCAACACGGCATTGGGCGGTATGGCCCTGTTGCCGTCTTCACCATATGCCAGATCTGGCGGGATGTACAACTCGTAATGGGAGCCCGGCTTCATCAGTTGCAGTGCCTCTGTCCAACCCTTTATGACCGCCCTGACAGGGAACTCTGCAGGCTGACCGCGGTCATAGGAGCTGTCAAACTGCGTACCGTTAATGAATCTACCTCGGTACTGCACCTTGACCTTGTCGGCAAGGGTAGGCGACGGGCCGGTCCCTTCCTTTATGACCTTGTACTGCAGGCCGCTCGGGAGGACCTTGACCCCTTCCTTCTTGGCATTGGCAGCCAGGAATGCCTTCCCATCGGCCAGGTTCTTGGCCGCAACCTCCTGTCTCTTCTTGAGCTGGGCGGCCTGCACCTGTTGCTGCCATTCCATTATCGTCTGCCTGATCTCTTGCTCAGTCAGTGCCGGCCCCTGGCCCTTCAGGACATCCGTGAGGCCCTTGACCAGCATCGCCAGGTCATATTCGGTCTCCTGGGCCTTGAGATTCGAGGCTATCTGGCAACCGATCGCATAGCTGAGCTTCTCCTGTTGCGACTTGAACTCCACCTTTGGCTGCACGGCCACCGGCTGCTCGGCAGCGACAACAATACCACTGAGGATAAGGCAGGCCAGCCCTCCCAGCCTCTTGTAGGTACACATCTTTGTCCCCTTACAAAAAGAACCTTCCTTACTCGGCCCTACGGTTGGGCCGAACTGGGCTAAGGATACCCTGCGATCCTGCTGGCAGCAAGCACAATCAACCTGTCGGCAAGGCTACACGGTTTGCACTGTAACTAGTCGGGCTGGTGCTTATAATGCATAGCCTGGTTTGAAAAGAGGACAAAGGTGCTTATGTCACAGCAGATCGATAACAACCAGCCTGCGGACTTCATAAGGCAGATGGTGGCCCAGGACTGCAAGACAGGCAGGTGGGGCGGACGGGTGCATACCAGATTCCCACCTGAGCCCAACGGCTATCTGCACATAGGGCACGCAAAGGCCATATGCCTCAACTACGGGATCGCCAAGGAGTTTGGGGGCAAGTTCAACCTGCGATTCGACGATACCAATCCATCCAAGGAGGACCAGGATTACGTAGATGCCATCATAGAGGATGTCCGATGGCTCGGCGCAGATTGGGAGGACCGGCTTTATTATGCCTCCGACTACTTCGAGCAGATGTACCAATGGGCGGTGGAGCTGATCAAGAAGGGGAAGGCCTATGTTTGTGACCTGACCCCAGAGCAGGTCAGGCAATACCGCGGGACACTGACCCAGCCAGGTAAGGAAAGCCCATACCGAAACCGCTCGGTCCAGGAGAACCTGGAGCTATTCGAGCGGATGCGAAAGGGCGAGTTCCCAGACGGGTCCAGGACACTGCGGGCAAAAATAGACATGGCCCATCCAAACCTGAACATGCGCGATCCAGTAATGTACAGGATCCTGCACCAGCGGCATCACCGCCAGGGCGATAAGTGGTGCATCTATCCCACATACGATTGGGCACATGGGCTCGAGGACTCCATAGAGGGGATCACGCATTCTATATGCACATTGGAATTCGAGAACCACAGGCCCCTCTATGACTGGTTCATAGACGCCATCAACGAGGGCCGGACCGAGGATGGCTCAGGGCCCTGGGGTAGGCTCATACACCATCCCCAACAGATCGAATTCGCAAGGCTGAACCTCACCTATACGGTCATGAGCAAGCGGAAGCTGCTGAGGCTGGTCGAAGGTGGCTATGTCAATGGTTGGGACGACCCACGGCTGCCTACCATAGCAGGCCTTCGCCGCAGGGGCTACTCGCCATCGGCTATCTGGGCCTTCGCCAGGGTGATCGGCGTGAACAAGTACAACAGCGTCGTGGACATGGCATTGCTGGAGCACTGTGTACGTGAGGACCTCAACAAGACCAGCCCCAGGGTGATGGCGGTCTTGAGGCCTCTCAAGGTGGTGATCACGAATTGGCCAGATGACAAGGTCGAATATGTCGAGGCCATAAACAACCCGGAGGACCCGACAGCAGGCACAAGAAAGGTGCCGTTCTCCAAGGTCCTTTACATAGAACAAGACGATTTCATGGAGCAGCCCCCAAGCAAGTTCTACAGGCTGGCACCCGGCAGGGAGGTCAGGCTCCGCTACGCGTATCTGATCACCTGTAGGGAGGTGGTCAAGGATCCATCAGGCAGGGTGGTGGAGCTTCGTTGTACATACGACCCGAGCACCCGCGGTGGCGATACACCAGATGGACGGAAGGTAAAGGCCACCTTGCATTGGGTCAGTGCAGCCCATGCCTTGGACGCAGAGGTCAGGCTTTACGACAGACTCTTTACCAAACCCGATCCTGACGACGTTCCTGAAGGCCAGGACTTCATTGCTAACCTTAACCCAGACTCACTCAAGGTCCTGAGAGGCTGCAAGGTGGAGCCATCCCTCAAGGCCACCAAGCCCTTGGACCGGTGGCAGTTCGAGAGGCTTGGCTATTTCTGCACAGACCTGGACAGTAGCCCCGATAGACTCATATTCAACCGTACCGTGGAACTGAAGGACACCTGGGCAAGGCTGGCACAAAAGGGCCAGGTCTAACCTGCCATTGCAGCGGCCGCAGGTTGCAGGTATACCTTTGCCTGGCCGATCAAGTAGAAGCTGCCTGTGATCAGTATCAGGTCCTCCTTGCCTATCGCGCTCTTGGCCAGTTGCAAGGCCTCAGGCAGGTTGGCCGCAGTCTGACACATCTTGTGGGACATCTCGGAGAACCGCTCTGCCAGTTCCTCAGGGTCTGCTGCCCTCGGTGAGTTGCTCCGCGTAAAGATCACTTTATCCGCCCCATACTGGAGCTCCCTGAGCATCCCGTCGATGTCCTTGTCGCTGTTGCAGCCAAAGATCACGATCATGGAGTCGTAGGGCACATTCTGTCCAACGGCATGCATGACGGCCCTGACGCTAGCGGCGTTGTGTGCGCCGTCTATCATCACCCTTGGGTCCTCGCAGATCATCTCCATCCTGCCTGGCAGGACCACCTGTTGCAAACCCTCTGCGGCCTTCTCGCAGTCGATCTGGTACCCACAACCCTTCAGACAATCCAGCAAGGCAAGGGCAAGCCCACAATTGATCGCCTGGTGTTGGCCATGCAATGGCACCCTTATGTGCTCGAACTTGCTGGTGGCGGTAGTCAGACAGACCCTGGTATGAGGCCCGTGCTCCCGCGAGGTCTCGAACCTGAACGAGAAGTCTATGTCCTGGCCTGTCACCATCAGTGGGGCCTTTACCGCAGCTGCCTGGGCCCTGAGGACCTTCATCACCGCCGGGTCCTGCTGTACCGTCACTACAGGAACACCGGGCTTGAAGACACCTGCCTTCTCCTTGGCGATGGCCTCTAGGGTATTGCCGAGCTGATGCTGGTGGTCGATACTGATACTGGTGATACCAACGACCTTGGGTGTGATGACATTGGTACTGTCCAGCCTTCCGCCCAGACCGGTCTCTATGACCGCTATGTCCACCTGTGTATCGACGAAGTGCATGAATGCCATGGCGGTCAGGATCTCGAAGAATGTCGGGCCTTGACCCTTCTGTGAAAGCCGCTCGACAGGCCCGTGGACCCTCTGCAACAGCCCGAGCATCTGCTCCTCGGTGATCATCTGGGAGTTGACAACGATCCGCTCGTGCAGGTGTACCAGGTGCGGCGATGTGTATAGACCCACCTTTAGACCATTGGCCTCGAGCATCTTGGCCAACATGGTTGCAGTGGAACCCTTGCCCTTGGTGCCTGCGATGTGGACCGCGCTGAGCTTGGTATGCGGATTGCCAACCAGGTCCATCAAAGCCCGCATGCGGTCGAGATCGAAGGTCGTGACATTGTACCGCAGGAAGGCCTGCCTCTCATAGTCGGTCTTGGTATAGAGGTACTTGATCGCCTCCTGATAACTGACAAATGGCTTGGCAGGTTGGACCTTGCCAACGCCTGGGATAGACCTTCGCTGTGTCTGTTTCCTTGACTTTATCGGTGTTTCCTTGGTCATGAAGCCTCAAGCCTAACAAACCAGCCGTTCTAAGTCAATGCCCCACCAGCCCCTCAAGGCCTACCAGCAATGGATGCTCTGTGAACTGGGATCGCTATAACACCAGTCAATATAGGCACTTAAGTTCTTCTGGTCAGGACCTAGCATGGCCGGGACCTGACTGGATCCAGTCCCCGCAAAAAAGCTCCGTGCCAGCAGATATACGTCCGCCGAGCCGGCTTGTTTGCCTCTAGGCCTTGGAAGGTAGCTTGTTCTTGCGTATGGGCCTTTCCTGGATGAACCTACTTATGTTCCTTATGGCCTGTCTGAGGCGCTGTTCGTTTTCCACCAGGGCTATGCGGACGTGCTTTTCCCCGTTCGCCCCGAATGCCGCACCAGGCGCAACCGATACCTCTGCATACTCCAGAAGGTCCATGGCATAGTCGATCGTGCCTTTACCCTTTAGGTGCTCATCCGGTATCCTTGCCCAAACAAACATTGAGGCCCTAGGCTTTTCAACTATCCACCCTATCTTACCTAGGCCCTCGCATACCACATCCCTCCTGGACTGGTACTTGCGGTTCTGCTCTGCGATCGCGTCGTCACAGTCCCTGAGGGCGATTATCCCTGCGATCTGGATGGCCTGGAATATCCCGTAGTCATAATAGCCCTTTATCGTGGCCAGGTAGTTCACCATCTCCTTGTTGCCGGCCACGAACCCTATCCTGAAGCCCGCCATGTTGTACGGCTTGCTCATGGTGGTGAACTCCACACCCACGTCCTTTGCCCCCTTTGCGCTGAGAAAACTGGGGGCCTTGTAACCGTCAAAGCAGGTCTCACCGTAGGCGAAGTCGTGTATCACGCAGAACCCAAACCTCTTTGCCAGCTCCACAACCGTATCAAAGAAGCCATCCTCAACGGTCATGGCCGTTGGATTGTGTGGATAGTTCAGGATCAATAGCTTGGGTCTGGGGAAAAGGTGCTCACAGACCATGGCGATCGTGTCTAGGAATCTCTGGTCGTTACCCAATGGCACGGTGATCACGTTGCCGCCTGCCAAGACCACACCATAGCTATGGATTGGATAGGCTGGGTCGGGTACTATGGCCGTATCCCCAGGGCTCAGCAGTGCCAGGCACATGTGACTGAAACCCTCCTTTGATCCGATGCAGGCCAGCACCTCTGTCTCAGGGTCTAATTCCACGCCCCACTTCCGTTGGTACTTCAGGGCAAGCTCCCGCCTGAGGTTCTTTATGCCCTTGGATGCACTGTACCTATGATTCCTGGGGTCTCGCGCTGCCTCGCATAGCTTGTCTATGACTGCCTGTGGTGCAGGGTCGGTGGGATTGCCCATCCCCAGGTCTATGATATCCGCCCCCTGCTGCCGCTTGAGAAGCTTCAAGGCATTGATCCTGGCAAAGAGATACGGCGGCAACCTTGTGATCCTCTGTGCAGGTTCTATCTTGAATGTGGACATCGTTGTCACTCCATACAATTCCTATTGCCACTCTATCGTGGCCGGTGGCTTACTGGATATATCGTAAACCACCCTGTTTACACCCCTGACCTCGTTTATGATCCTGCTGGCAATGGATGCCAGTACGTCATATGGTATCCTGGAGAAATCCGCTGTCATGAAGTCCGTGGTCTCTACCGCCCTTATGGCGATCAGGTTCTCGTAGGTCCTGTCATCGCCCATCACCCCGACGGTCGCCACTGGCACCAAGACCGCCAGGGCCTGAGATATCTGTCGGTACAACCCTGCTGCGGTGATCTCCTCTATGAGGATCTCGTCTGCCTCCCTCAGGATCTCAAGCCTCTGACCAGTCACCTCCCCTATGATCCTGACCGCAAGGCCAGGGCCAGGGAATGGGTGCCGCCAGACGATCTTCTCGGGCAGGCCCAGGTACTGTCCGACACGCCTAACCTCGTCCTTGAAAAGGTCCCTGAGCGGTTCTATCAACTCAAAACCCAGGTCCTTAGGCAGGCCCCCTACATTGTGATGGAGCTTGATACTGGCAGCCACGTGGGCCTTGTTCCAGCCGGACTCGATCACATCCGGGTAGAGCGTACCCTGTGCAAGGAACCTGGCACCCTTGATCTGACTGGCCGCTGACCTGAAGGCCTCTATGAACTTATGGCCTATGATCTGCCGCTTGGTCTGAGGGTCGGTCACACCTGCCAAGGCCTCAAGGAACTGCCTAGACCAATCCACCACCATCAGGTCCATGTGGAAGTGGTCCCTAAAGGTGGAGACCACCGTCTCCAGTTCGTTCTTCCTCAGCAGGCCATTGTCCACGAATATGCAGGTGAGCTGTTGGCCGACGGCCCTGTGCACGAGGGACGCGGTCACTGCGGAATCCACACCCCCACTTAGACCACAGATCACGTGCCCATCGCCCACGCGTTTTCGTATGGCCTCTATGGAATCCTGGACAAAATCGGACATCCGCCAATTGCCACTGCAGCCACATATCCTGTACAGGAAGTTTTCGATGATCGTAGAGCCCCTCGGGGTATGGCTGACCTCGGGATGGAACTGCACACCGAAGAAGCCCTTCTGCTTGCACCTTACCGCTGCATGGGGACAGGCCTTTGTGGTGGCAAGTGTCTCGAACTCGGCACCGATGTCCTGTACCTGATCTGAGTGACTTGCCCAGACGATCGTCTGGTCAGGCATGTTGGCAAATAGGTCTGACTTGTCCAGGATCGTCAGCTCTGCCCTGCCAAACTCCCTGGTCTGGGCAGGGGCGATCCTGGCCCCTAGGATCTGACAGCCCAGCTGCATACCATAGCAGATCCCTAGCACGGGCACCCCGAGCCCGAATATGGCAGGATCGCACCTCGGTGCGGCCTTGTCGTAAACGCTTGCAGGACCGCCAGAAAGGATGATCCCCTTGAGCGGCAGCCTCGCCAGTTGCCCTGCAGGGACGTCCGGGGGCAGAAGTTGTGAAAAGACGTTCTGCTCGCGGACCCTCCTGGCAATCAACTGGGCGTACTGGCTACCAAAGTCCAATATGGCTATCAGTTCCTTGCCCATCTTTATGATGCAGGTCAGTTCTCGAATGCCACAGGCCCTGTGTAGTTGGGGGCCTCGCGGGTGATCTGTATGTCGTGCGGGTGGGATTCACTGACCCCTGCCTGGGTGATCCTCACGAACCTGCCCTTTGTCCGCAGTTCATCTATGGTCCTGGTCCCACAATAGCCCATGCCTGCCTTCAACCCGCCGACCAGTTGATACACAAAGTCACTCAACGCTCCCCTGTAAGGCACGCGGCCTTCCACACCCTCTGGCACGAGCTTCCCCTGGCCAGGTTCCTGGCCGTACCTATCCGCAGAGCCACGGACCATGGCCCCGAGCGAGCCCATACCCCTATACTCCTTGAATTGCCTGCCCTTGTAGATCACTAATTGGCCAGGGCTTTCCTTCAGCCCTGCCAGAAGCGATCCCAACATCACGGACGAGGCCCCTGCAGCGATGGCCTTGGTGATATCCCCAGAGTGCCTTATGCCGCCATCGGCGATGATCGGAACGTTGTGCTTGGAAGCCACCGCTGCACAATCCATGATGGCCGTGATCTGGGGTACACCAGCCCCCGATATGACGCGCGTGGTACAGATGGCACCAGGCCCAATACCCACCTTTACTGCGTCCGCGCCTGCCCTTATCAGGTCCTCGGTGGCCTCGGCTGTAGCGACGTTACCAGCGATCACCTGTATGTCGTACCTGGCCTTTATGGCCTTGACCGTCTCCATGACGTTCTTGCTGTGGCCGTGGGCAGTGTCCACAGCGATGACATCCACATCTGCCTCCACAAGCGCGGCCACCCGCTCGTAGTCATGCACGCCCACTGCAGCACCTACCAGCAATCTGCCCCTCTGGTCCCTCGCTGCCCTTGGGTACTGCTGCACACGGTCTATGTCTCGCATGGTTATCAGGCCTGCCAGCTCTCCATTCGGGTGGACCAACAGGAGCTTCTCCACCTTCCTGGCCTGCAAGATCTCCTTGGCCTGTTCCAAGGTCGTATCTGCCGGCCCCGTGACCAGGTTGGTCCTTGTCATGACCTGACCTATCTTTACGTCATAGTCCTTCAGGAACTTCAGGTCCCTACGTGTCAGGATCCCGACCAGCTTCTTCTCTTCAACTATGGGTATGCCAGATACGTTCTGCTCCTGCATCACCTCGAGGGCCCGCTTCACAGGGTCATTGGGAGAAAGTGTCACTGGGTCCAAGATCACGCCATGCTCAGAACGCTTTACCTTGGTGACCTCCCTCTTCTGTGCATCTATGGAGAGGTTCTTGTGTATGATCCCTATGCCTCCTTCCTGGGCCAGTGCTATGGCAAGTGCAGACTCTGTGACCGTATCCATAGCGGCCGAGACTATGGGTATATTGATCCTGATCTTCCTGGTCAGGAAGGTAGTTGTATCTACCTCGCTCGGCAGAAAATCGCTCCTGCCAGGGATCAACAGGACATCATCGAACGTGATCCCTTCTGCCACTATCTTGTTATGGTACATCCTTTGCTCCTGAGCAAAGATCCTCGGGAATCGATGCGGGTTTTATACCTGGGTAGGCAGGAGGCGTCAAACCTTTTTGAAACCTTGGCAGGCCGGTCTTGCTATCGCCCTGGGCATAGGTCCGTCCGGACCCGGCTTGTGCGACCTGACTGTTCCACCGAGGCGTAGATCTGCAGGCACTTTCCATCCATGCCGTTGGCCATCGGCTCTACCTGCAGACCTGCCCGAGGACCTGCAATCGTGTTGGCATCCAGCACCACTGGACCATCTGGCCTGCCATGAGCCTGGACCCAAGCCAGTCCGCTAGCGGTCAGATTCAGCCCTGCATTGCTTGCGTACAATTGACCTGTCTGCAAGACCATCCGTCTGCAGCTCCTGGCCAGGTGCAGGAAGGTCATGGACATGATGGCCAATAGCGATATCACTAGTATCAAGGCGAAACCTCTCGATCTGGGCTGGTTCATCTAGCCATCTCCTCGGCCGGCCTGGTCAGAAAGAAGACATATGCATTGGGCAATCTTATATGCCTTTGGCGGTGCCTGTAGATCAGGTGAGTACGAAGCTCCACTGCATAGGCACGATCGCCATCGGTCCACATATTCCACCTGAAGGATGCATCCGGCAGATACCACTGCCTGGTCTGTTGCAGCCCTTCTGGGCCGATAATGGACCTTGTTAGGACGTCCTCGCTGTACCGATAAAGCACAACCTCTTCACCAAGATCCATCAGCAGGTCGTTATCGTCAGTGGCATAAAGGCCATATGCCGATGGCAAGGCCCTTGCCTTGGCCATGTCCTGGTGGACCTGCTCTACGGCCTCCAACATGGTGCCGGCCCTGGCAACTAGACGCATCGAGGCAGGCATATCCCTTACCAGGACCAACCAGACGCGACTGATCAGGATGGAAAAGATGGACAAGGCCGCCACAGCAACCATCACCTCTACTAACGAGAATGCGTACCTATGCCTATCCCTCATTGACCTGCCTCCGCAATGGCCTATACCTGGCCATTGTCAGGCGTATGACACTCCGCCCCGATCTGGCAGAGGCAGTGACCCTGATCAATTCGAGGCCCTGCCACTGGCCTTGACCTGGTACAAGCTCGCTGTGGAGATCCACGCCCGGCCAGAGGGCCTGCACCTTGTCATCATGGATGGGTGTATCCCTGGCAACTATGCTTTCTATCTGTGCCTGTGCTGCAGCTATGCACCTCTGTCTTACTGCAAGGGCCTGATGGAGCCTTTGAACACCGCTAGCCGTGACTGCAATGCATATACCCAGGACACCAAGAACCGTCAGCGAGACCATCACCTCTGTCAAAAGGAAGCCGTGTCTATCCCTGCTGAGCGACATATCCCACCACCAGTCTAAGGAACAAAGTCCATGCCCATGGAGATGGTGGCCTGGATCACGCCAAAGGTTGCAAATGCCACAAGCCCTACCACGCACCCTACAGCGATAGTGACGCATGGCCATGCCACGACCGTCATCATGCGAGCACAATGGACGTAACTTGCCCTGCAAACGGACTCGGCCGCCTCGAGGATGGAGATGGTCTGACCGGCGCCTGAGTTGGCCTCGAATGCCCAAGCCAATACCCCAGGTACGCGGTTCTGGATGGCAGCCTTGGCCACATCCTGGCCATTCCTAACCGCCTTCAGCCACCTATTCAGCCTCCTTTCCAGACAGTAATTGATACCTGCAGAGGCGGCCAGCTCGATCGCCCTATCTATGGTGTTGCCAGCGACCAGGGCAAGCCGCAACATCAGGATCGCATCAATGACGGACCTGCACCTAGCAAACCAACCTGTCAAGGGCATGTACCATTGGATCGTCTGTATCGTCCTGGCCAACCGACCACGACCGAAAGCCCCACCAGCAAGAGATCCCCAGAACCTCACTATGACCCAGATGACCATGGCCACTAGTATTGGGAGCCAAAACGGCCAATCACCAATGTATCGACATTCTGCCAAGAGCAGCCTGGTTGCCAGGGGGATTGTCTCGATCTCATCAAGTATCAGCGCATATCTTGGCATTATGAATCTAAGATATGCAGAAAGCAGTACCATCACGGCCACTATCAAGAAGATAGGATAGAATTTATAGACAGGACTTACGAGCCAATGCCGCTGGCCACGTTCCTGCCTTGCCTGCTCTAGTGCCACAAGTGCTGTGCCCAGTTGGCCGGCCGCCTCAGCAGCGGCTATGGTACGGTAGGTATCCTGAGGACACCGAGGGAATCCCCTCCGGATGGCCTCACTGAGACTATAACCCTGGACCAGCCACCTTCCTATCTGACGCATCGTGTATCCGGCCATGTCCTGCCTGCCATATGCAGCCGAATCCAGGGCCATGGCTAGGGGCAGGTTCTGCCTGGCACAGCCTGCCAATGTGGATACAACCGCATCCGTAACAGCCCCCTTTGGCTCGATAGCACACTTAAAGACCGCGTATACGGACAGAAATAGCAAGATCGCAGGTATCTTCAGAGACCAACCAATGGTCATGGCGCCGAAACCCAATATCGCCAATGTCCCAAACAGCACGAACCTGGCCCACTGCCGCACCCTTGGACTTGCCAATGGATCAAGAGGCCTAGCCAGTACGATGATCGCGCCCATCAGGACTAATACTGGTCCAATAGCAACCACAATGGGAAGTTCCAGGACGCTTCCGACAAACACAAGCCAAAGGCATGCCACAGGCGATAGCAACAGCCCTATCCAAGGCCTCCTCCATGCCAGGAATAAGGCTACCATCCCACAAAGCACGCCAGAGAGCAAGACGACTATCTCATCAGATGCCATCTGCTTATCCCTCCAACCCCCTCAATACCTGCACAAAGGGCATGAAGATCCCCATCATCGTAGATGCCACCATGCAACCGAGGATCACTATCAGCACAGGCAGTAATATCCCTGAGATCCTGGCCCTCTGATACCGAGCCTGTGCTGCGTACATATCCGCAAGGTTGTGGAGGCCTTCCTGCAATTCATTACGTTGGACCCCAAGCTGCGCCGAATAGAGGAATAACCTGGGTATCACCCTGCAAAACTGCCCTGCCTCCAGGATGGGCCTACCCTGCGATATCTGCTCTGCAAGGCCTCGAGCCTCTGCCCTCAGTCGTTCGCTGCCTGTCGCATCTGCTGCTAGGGTCAGACAGGTTGGCAGCTCGCAGCCTGCAGAGACAAGGGTTGCTGCTGCCTCTGAAAAGCGGCTGATAATCCCCGCATGCCAGGCACTTCCTACGACAGGCAAATGCATCACGAGCCACTCCCGAAACCGCCTTCCGCGATCCGACCTGGCACATGCAGCTAGCCCCAAGAGCGCCATCCCTACAAGGCACGCAAACCAGATCCAGAACGGCAGGACATATTGGGAAAGCATCAATACCAACCTCGTATCTGGAGGCAGCCTCCCACCTCCCATATCCGCAAGGATGTCCTTGAATTGCGGTACGATGAACAAGAATATGCCCGTAAGAACCAGTGCGCCGAAAGACAAGACCACTGCAGGGTATGCCATCGCCTCCAGCAGGGCATTGCGGATTTGACTAGCGAATTCCAGGTGCCTGTTGAGTATCGCGAGCATCTCAGGGAGCCTGCCTGTCTGCACACCCGCCCTTATGATCCTGCTGTACAGAGGACCAAAAAGCCCTTCCCGCTTCTGGATCGCCTGTTCAATACTCAGACCTGCCTCTAGATCCGCAGCCACATCCTGTATAAGGCCAGCCATCCTGCGGCTGGCCAGGTCATTGGCCATCTGCCGCAGACCCTGCTCCAGTGGTATACCTGCCTTCGCTATGGCCGCCAGTTGCTGACTGAACAGTAGGAACTCTGCCTTGCTGATCTTGCCTTTGGGACTGGCAACGGGCCTCTGCTCCAGGGCATTGACCTTCAGCTGCATCTGCGTAAGCAACCCCATGGCCTCATCCACAGAGCCTGCCTCCAACGTACCTTGGATGAGCCTTCCAGTCTGGGTGAGGGCCTCGTACGCGAATATTGCCATGACTCAACCTCTACATCTCGATACGCACGCTGCTAACCTGTCTACAGGTCTTGAGGATCTAGTCCCAAGGCCCTGACCAATTCCTGATGGCAAGTGTCCCCATTCGCGACCAATTGCCTGGCATGCTCGATTATCCCTACGTGGCCTTGTCCGGCCAGTATGGACTGGAGCTGTTCTGTATCTGCCCTCTCGAGCACGGCCTTTCGCAACCTGCTATCCATCTGGATGGCCTCTGCCAAGAGGACCCTTCCCCTAAAACCTGTACCCAGGCACTGTGGGCAGCCGACCGGACCGTACGTCCCTTCCCCTCGGGCCTGTTTGCAGGCCGGACACAACCTCCTTACCAGCCTTTGGTTGACGAGCCCCCAGAGGCTGGAGGTCAATTGGTACGGCTCGATGCCCATCTCTAGCAACCTGACAATCGCACCCACCGGGCTACCACTGTGCATAGTACTTACCAGTAGATGGCCGGTCATGCCTGCCTCGACCACGATCCTCGCGGTCTGGTCATCCCTGATCTCACCTATCATCAAGACCTCGGGGTCCTGTCTGAGCAGGGACCGCAATGCAGTAGGGAATGTCAGTCCCACATTCGGATTGATCTGGATCTGGGTGACCCCTTCAACCCTGATCTCCACCGGGTCTTCCAGGCTGACTATGCTCTTTCCAGGCCAGCGGTCCATGATGTATCGCAGCAAGGCCGCCAATGTCGTGCTCTTGCCCGACCCCGCAGGACCTGTCAAGAGCAATACACCCTGGTGACCGCGTGCGAATGCCTGGAACATCCTCAGGATACCATCTGGCAGGCCCAGTTGCGCAAGGTCCGACAGTTGATCGTGCTGGTAGAATATCCTTATTACTGCCCTCTGGCCGCAGATGGTAGGAAAGACGGCAAGCCGTAGGTCACTGACCTGACTGGACCTTTGCCTGGGTAGCTCTATCCTGCCTTCCTGCGGCACATCGTTCCGATAGGTCAATAGGCCCCCAAGGACCTTTAGCCTTGCTATGATATTCTCTGCGATCGCCCCAGGAAGCCTGGCCAGCTCCTTCAGGACCCCATCCAGCCGAAACCTGACCACGAGCTCGCTACCTGTTGGATCGAGGTGGATATCACTGGCCTGGGCATCTATCGCCTTGGCCAGCAATGCGTCCACCAGGGCCACGACGTTGGCGGCAGTCGGCTCAATGTTGATCTGGTCTTGTCCTGCCATCTTGCCTCCGTCCTCACAACAATAAGACGACCGGCAGCATGGTTTGTTAAACTATCGATAATCCCTGTTACGTGATAGGCCGGTAGTGGCACCTAGATTCTAGAGGACGTCTTGTTAACAATGACTGGGCCTGTCCGTCTTACATACGGCAGGCATGACGTTTATTGGATAAACATGGTTAGCCAGGACCTGGTGCAAGAACTGGCAGGTATCGCCTACCTTGCCGATGGGGTCGAGACCCATTACGGTTGGATACTAAAGGCCATGCAGCGGCATGGGTCAGCCTTGGTCAGCATGCTCTGGCGGATACTCGGTAACGAGCAGGATGTCTCTGATGTCTATCAGAGTACATTCCTGCACCTGGCCCATGTAGAGGCAGGCCACAGGCCGGCGAACGTCAAAGGCTACCTCTTCAAGACCGCTGCGAACATAGCGATCTCGCTATTGCGTTCGAGGACCGCCGAGAGGAAGGCAGCAGAGGCTGCAGGCAAGGACGCCTGCCGGGCCGAAGGTGTCGTCTCGCCCAGCCAGGAGCTCGACCAGGCCGGGCTGGTAGAAGACCTTAGGCTTCAGATGACAAGACTGCCGGACCACCTGCGCCAGGTCCTGATACTGCGCGACCTTGCTGAGCTATCCTACGGCCAGATAGGCAAGATACTCGGCATCTCGGCCAACAGTGCAAGGGTTTACAGGTGTAGGGCCATACGGCTCTTGGCCCTGTGGATGGAGCCTGGACCATAGAAAGATATCCTGGATATAGAACATGACCAAACACAACAATAAACTATGCAGGCTATTGATGGGCCAATTGCCCCTTGAGAGGGAGGCAGGTTTGCTGGACAGGCTCCTGGCACGGGTGCCAACCATTACATTCGATACCCCATGGGTCCAGAGGCATATAGCTACCTGCAACAGGTGCCGGAGGCGATTCGCTGGCACTGGTAAGGTCATGTTGGCCTTGTCATGCATCAGATGTACACCCATGAATGTAGGCCTTCTATCAAGGGCCAACACAAAGGCCATCTCCAGGCTGCACAGGTCGCTACGCCAGCAACCAAAGGCCGATGCACTCCGCCTGGCAAGGCCACAGCCTTCCCTCAGCTATAGGCTTAGGCAGGTCCGCGGCTCCTTGACGCAGTTGGCAGCGTGCCTGGCCATCATGATACTGGGCAGGGTGGGGCTGTTCTCATCCATGAGAACGGCACACCAAGTGGGCACGAAGGCCATGAATCAGTACTACGCCAGGTACCTGGGTCAGGACATCGCAGATAGGATATATCCCCAATCCTAGAGGTCCCCTCAGGTAGACTGCTTCATCCACTGGAGCTGCTGCTCAATGTTGTTGGCCAATCTGTACTTCCTGACGTGATCCTGGACCTTCTCGCCAACGACCTCGATGCGGTCTAGGTCATATTCACCCATGCCCAATCTTGCGCAGTAAACCAGATACCCTACCTGTTTGGGGTCTATGCCCATCAACTCCAGACCGACACGGTCTGCAGCAAGCCAATCCAGACCTACCACACATACCTTGTGATCCACCGCAGTACCTCGCACAGGCCCATCCCCTTCCATGCCCTCAAACCCATCTATGACCGCTAGATCTGGCTGGAGCCTGGTACCGAGACTAGCGATGTTGAGGTTGATGGCACGATACCCCCCGCCGTGCACGATCCGCTTGTCCGAGCCCCTGTTGATCTTAAGAGGCGCTGCCATGACTATGTTCTTGAGGGAAAGGGTCGCAACCACTGTATCATGTGTCTTGAGCTTCGCTGCAGATATCACAAAGTTATTCGGATCCATCAGCAGCTTGGATACCCGGCAAGGATGGGCCTGCATGTCCTGTTCGTTCAGGCAGGGCATCAATTCATATGCATCCCTGTCCAGGTCCACAAGCTTGGCATTGTATCTTGCAGCAACAGGATTGTAGCCCAGCCCCTCAAATCCCTCAAGTGTAGGCACCACTGCCCCAGACTCGGCTATGAGCACATCGGAACACTTGTCTATAGACTTGAGAAACTCCAGTATGCCTTCCAGATTTGCAGGATCCGTACAGGCCAACCTGCTGCCTGCAAAGACATTGTTGGGCTTTACGATCACACGCTTATTGCCTATCGCCTGGGTAATCTCCTTCTCGAAGACCTTGAGCGCCTTGAAGGTCATCTCTGCCCGGTCCTGGCCTGAGATCAAGGCCACGCGGGACTTGCTGGCAGCTACTAATGCACTGGTGCCTTGTGATTCTGCACCGACTGCAGGGCTGGGCCATCTCAGTGCCGCCCATGCGGCGGCAGTACCTGCAAGTGCCGTCCTGAAAAGCTCGCGACGCGAATACCGCCTCATAGTAAGCTCCTAAAGGCAACCTTATAAGAACCTCGAACTCGGGATCCAGGCCCGTATTGAAGTACTATATTCTAATCCCACCCAAACTTCAATGTCCAGCCTGCTCCGTATCGCACCACAAAGGCATGGTTGAAGTATCCAGGCTACACAGTAGAATCCCATCGCATGCAACCCGATCACAAGGATGGCATCCTTTTGTCCTTGGTGGCCCCAGCCCACAATGAGGCAGAGAACCTACCAGCCTTGGTGGCGGCCATCAAGAAGGCAATGGACAGCCTCGGCCACGGTTGGGAGATGATCGTGGTGGACGACGGAAGTACAGACCAGACACTCCAGGTACTCGAGGGACTCCTGTCTAAGTATCCAATGCTGCGGGTCTTGAGGCTAAAGAGCAGGTCTGGCCAGACCGCCGCGATCGATGCAGGCCTGAGGCACGCAAGGGGCACCTATATCGCCACGCTGGATGCGGATATGCAGAACGACCCTGCGGAGATACCAAGGATGCTCCAAATCCTGCAAACCGGCGATTGGGACATGGTCAATGGCTGGCGAAAGGAAAGGCACGATCCGTGGCTGCGCCTGGTCTCTACAAGGATTGCCAACGCGGTCAGGAACCGGCTGACCAACGAGAAGATCCACGACTCTGCCTGCGGCTTGAAGGTCTTTAGGGCCGCGTGCATAAGGAGGATCTGCCTGTTCAACGGCATGCATAGATTCCTGCCGACCCTATTCAGGCTGGCAGGGTTCAAGGTCATAGAGGTGCCCGTAAGACACCATCCAAGGCAAGCAGGCAAGGCCAAGTATGGGGTCTGGAATCGGATCTTCAGGGCCTTCTATGACACGCTTGCAGTACGCTGGATGGCCAGCAGGTGGCTGCGATACGAATGCACGGAGGTCACCTCTACCATGCATCAGTCGGGGGTAAGAACGGATGCTTGATGGTATCATACAAAAACTGGACTTTTGGTCTGTCATAGGATTCCTCGGCCAGGCCGCCTTTATGAGCAGGTTCGTGGTGCAATGGATCGCATCAGAAAGATCGGGTAAGAGCGTGGTACCTGTGGCATTCTGGTACCTTAGCATAGCCGGCGGCCTGATACTCTTGATCTATTCCCTAGGCCGCCAGGACCCGGTCTTTATAGCAGGGCAATTGGCAGGTTGCATGATCTATGTCAGGAATCTGATGCTCATCTACAGGGCTAGGCGAACAGCCGCCTGATCCTTCCTTTTCTATATTGCCCTACCAATTCCCATGCCAGGACCAGGCCCAAGACCGGGCCGAAGTACCTCAGGAATAGCAGCACAGAACTTCGGTCCTCGGCCAATATACTTACCACCGTTATCGCTGTCGCCACCAGTCCACCTGCCAACCTCACAAGAAGGCCTTGATGCACCGGATGAGGCAGGTACCAGCCGGCCGCTATCCTGGCACCTATGTACCCTGCCAAGACCCCTATGGCTGCGCCTGCCAGCACATCGCTCGGATAGTGGTTAAGGGAGATCACCCGCAGGGCCGCTATCACAGACGCACCTGCCAACATGACTGCAGCCTTCCATCTGTGGACAAGCCCCCCTGCTGCAACGGCTGCGGCGAATGCTGCGGCGGCATCACCTGATGGAAATGAATGCCTCTGTGAAGGACTGAGCACTATCGTCTTATCCTGTTGCAATGCGATAGCTGGGCCAGGCCTGACCCTGCCAGCCAGCGGTTTGATAGGCCCGACCAGTACACCCGCAAACACAAGTGCAGCCAAGACTGCGATAGGGCCGGGCCTCATACCCCTACAGGCCACGGCGAATGCCACCAGCCACAACAAGACCCAGCCCTTACCAAGCTGTACATAGGCCTGGACCAGGCCCCGACTGTACCAGGACCTGTCCAGTGCATTGATCCATGCAACCAGTGGCCTATCTATCCAGGCCCAACTGATGACCGCAAAGGCCAGCAGCAACCCTATCCCCAAGAACGGCCCTGTCCACGTGCCTGACCTGCCACCATATCTAGCCATCGCTCGATCCCTTCCTTACAGCCAAGACCGTCATCCGCCTGCCCTTGCTATAGTTGTAGCCAATAGCGGATGCGATCACGCTGTACTGCAGCGGCCCATACCTGTATTGGATGGCATCCAGATCCTGCTGCGGTATGATCAGGACCCCTCTTGCTGCATCCTCGAACCACTGCCTGACCTGTACAGGATTGGCAAGGTGATCCAGCCTCCTTGCAAGGTAGAAGTTCAACGTCGGTTCTGCATAGCCGTAGGTTGCAACGGGCTCATCCCCTAATTGGGGCCTAAGTGCCTTTGCGACCTGTGGCGATATCTTGACCTGCTCGAGGGCAGGCATGACGAGGGTGGCGATCGCACCTACCAGTGCCAGGGTACCCAAGGCGGAGACCAGCGAAGACCGGACAAAACGGCCCTTGACCTGTAGGTAGATGGCAGCAGCGGCCGTTAGGGAGACCATCACCGCTGCGGTCAAACCAGGCCAGGCCTTGGTGCCGATGATCCAACCACTGGAACCCAGGCCTAATGCAAAGCCCAGGGCCAGCGGACCATAGATGAATACCCCAGCCTTCAGATACCGCACGTCCCGTTCGGCCAGGGCGCAGGCATCTGCCTGTACCAATGTCCTGGCCACGATCACCGCCAAGGCAGGCCAGGCAAAGAGGACATAATGAGGCAATTTTGTCGCAACGATGGTCATGATACCGAAGACCGTGCAGATCCAGGCAAGCAGCAGGACCAGCTCCTTCCTGCCTGCAAGCCTGCCACCTATCATCGCAGATATCGCACCTGGCAGGTGGATGGACCATGGGAAGAGGAACACCACTGCCACTGGTATGTAATATGGCAAAAACAGCACCCACCTACCGCCATGCCCTTCGAGGGGCCTGATGCTACGGCCAAAGACATGGTGACCCAGGCCTGCCTTGGCAAAGAGGCCTCCAGTTGCCCTATTGGCAGGCACGGCCCAAGCCAGGAATATGATGGTCGCAAGCACACAGGCAAGGATCACATGCCAAACCCAGCCCGTCGTATCCAACCGGTCCTTGCGCAGCAAATACCCACTCACCAAGATCACCAATACAGGCAACAGGCCCACAGGCCCCTTGGTCAATAGCGCTAGTCCCAGCGCAATGCCCATGCTCAACGTCTGGGCAAGGCCCATCCTGCCCTCGGCCTTTATGTATTGCCAGATCACAGCCATCATGCAAGCCAACAGCAATCCATCGGCAGTGGCGGCAGTGCCCTCCACTATGGCCATCAGGCTTGTAGCTAGTATCACTGCCGCCCAAAGGCCTGTCCTAGCGCAGAATAGCTCCCTTCCGATCAGGAAGGTAATATAGCAACTGATGGCCATGCCTATGATCGATGGGGCCCTAAAGGCAAGCTCATCACATCCAAGGACCTTCACAAAGGCCGCCATCGCCCAGTATATCATGATTGGCTTGTCGGGTCGGAGCTGGCCATTAAATGTAGGATAGAGGTAATTGCCAGACTCCACCATCTCCATCGTAGCCCTTGCGAACCTGGGCTCGTCCCTGTCCCAAAGGGTACTGGAAGCAGCCAAGAGGCCATACATGGCCAAGCTGCCCAGACAGATCATCCATGCCAGTTTGTTCCGCATTGCCGTCTAGGCTCCTTTTGCACAGCCATTTTTTTAGACCTGGGCTTATCCAGCAAGAGAAAAGTTGACTATAGGAACATTGTGCTGATATAAGGGCGATCAGCTGGTGAGGATTTCGCTTGGCACCTGCACCCCTATCACATGTGCCCAGATACAGTCCCTCGGTTGGGGTCCCTGCGTGCAACGATCCCCAGCGCGGACCTGTATATCTTTGACAAGGCCCATCAGGTATGGTACCCTCTTGAGATGCAATGATTTCTACCTTCTCGACCACACTGGTGGGGTCACGGTATCGGATGGGCTTAACAACAAGATCCAGCAGGAGTTCGCCAAGTGATCGGCGAAAGGTCAGTAAGAGAAGGTAAGATGTCAAAGCTGCAGATATTGCTTAGTGCGGCCCTGATGCTGAGGCCCGGCAGAGGCAAGATCGAACCATGACCGGACTTGGCTTCGGGCAAGTAGGATGAAGGCCTGGTCATGACGTCCAGGATGTCTAAGTCATCATCGCAGGTCTTTGCGGCCGAGTATCAGCAGCTAGCGGCCCTTGTCCAGAAACGGATACAGGTGGAGTGGCATTGCCATGGCCTGTCTGATACCACTGGGATTGGACTCGGGGATCTTCTTGATTACGCAGACCACTTCGGCCGGATGCTGAATGTAGTGTACAAGTTTTCTCTCCTCGATGCCCTTAGAGAGCAGGCCCAGTGGTATGCAACCGTCTTGGCAGGCCGTGGCTCAGGGGATCTGGCCTTCGCGGTCCTGCTGGAAAGCTGGATCGTAGCCATTCAAGGCATGATCAAACCACCCGAATGCGACGAGTTGTCCGCACCGCTCCAGGATCTGCACCAGGACATGCCTGCGATCGTCGAGCAGGCAAGGAACCTCTTGCACTCCGTCCGGGTCGAACCTTCCTCGCCGCTGGTAGCGTCTCTTATCGCCGGCGACGTACAACAAGCAAGAAGGACCGTTCTAGGGCCTATCAGTAAAGGGGGCCAGCCAGACCGCGTTATCACCGATTTGATCCTTCCTGCCATGGCCGAAATTGGGTTACGGTGGGAACTGCATACCTTGGAGGTTTACCAGGAACATCTGGCAACCGAGGCGGTCAAGACGCTCCTGATCGGTCTGGCAGCGATGAAGAAACCGACCGACTCGCCGAGGCGAACTGCATTGGTGTCTTGTGTGCCAGGTGACAAACACGACCTAGTGCCCCTCGCCCTATGGGCCTATCTTGAGGTCCGAGGCTGGTCCGCCAAGAACCTTGGGACCAGTCTCCTTGCCGAGCAGATTGCTCGAGCGGCAGTAGACTTGGCACCTGATGCGATCTTTCTGGTGCAGACCATGCTCTCGCAACTGGACGATGCACTCGAGACAATAGCCTTGGTTAGAGCTCGATTGCCAGATCGCCGGATCGTGATAGGAGGCCGTGGCGCTGAAGCCGGCCGAGCGATCCTCCAACAGGCCGGTGCCATAGTGGCACGCAACTTTGAAGAGGCATGCCAGCTCCTTGGAGGAGGGGGTTAGAATGCGGGTCTTCACTGCCTTCCGCATAGTGATCCACGACCGTTCTTCCACTGCAGGTGCACTGCTCGGTGTGGTGGCCATCGTCTTTCTCGTGGGTCAACAACTCTCGGTACTCTTTGGACTACTGAACTACATGTCGGTCCTGGTGGACCATAGCGGTGCCGATGCGTGGGTCATGAGTGCCAACCTTCGCAATGCGGACGCAGGTGACCTTATCTCAGGGCGTTATATCGACCGCATCATCGGCCTTCCCGAGGTCCAATGGGCCGAGCCGGTATTGATCGGTAACGGGTTATTCCGTACACCTAATGGGTACTTCGAGTCTGTCCGTGTTATAGGGGTGCGGCGGCCTCGACTATCAGGTGGCCCCTGGCAGTTCGTGCAGGCAGATGAACGGGCCCTTCTTGACCTGGAGTCGGTCACCGTCGACAGGCTCGATATCGCCAAACTCGGTAACCCAATCATGAATCAGGTCACAGAGATCGGCGGCCGTCGTGTACGGATTGGCGCGTTTACCGAGGGGGCTCGCGGGTTCCAGGGGACCCTTGTCTTCGCATCCATAGACAAGGTCAAGGAGATCACCCGTACCCCTCCAGGCCGCTACTCGGCCATCTTGGTCCGCTTCAAGCAAGCTGCAGACCCACAGGCAATCGCCCGCCTCCGCGCTATACTGCCGAAATGCTCTGTATACACTACGCAGGAGCTTTCGCGCCTTACCAAGAGATACTACATCGCGAATACCGGCATTGGTGGTAGCTTCGGCTTTTCCACGATCATCGCAGTACTGATCGGGGTCGTGATCGTTTCACTTACCATGTACACCAGCGCTCTGGGCCGCACAAGGGATTTTGCCGTGATGCGGGCTATCGGAGGACGACGCCGAGATATTGCGGTAATCGTTGTCAGCCAGGCACTGATGATCGCTGGTGCAGGGGTGTTTGTAGGCTTTGTCATGTTGGCGGCATTGCTCAATGCCACGCGGGGATCTGCCATTCCGAGCTTCTTGCCGCTCTATGTCACACCTGCATTGGCTATCGGCACGGTCCTGGTCAGCCTCATGGGGTCTCTGATCGCACTTCGGGTTGCGCTGAAGGCAGACCCAGGATCCGTATTCCATTGATGGCCAGATCCGACCTATGACGAGGCTTCGACTCGAGGGTATTGCAAGGGACTTCTCGGATGGCAGACAGATTAGAAGGGTACTCTTTCCTGTCACAACCGAGTTTGTGCCGGGCCAACTGACCGTTATCGCAGGTCCGTCAGGCAGCGGAAAGACCACGCTGCTTTCAATCATGGGGCTGGTCTTGCGACCATCAGAGGGCCACATATTCCTGCAGGACCGGCGGATCACAGGATTGGACGATAACGAGGCCGCAGGTATACGCCTCCAAAGCTATGGTTTTGTGTTTCAGCAACCGATGTTGATCGAAGGGCTCAGTGTACTGGAGAATACGCTGCTGGCCTTCGCTGTGCAAGGTGGCCGACTGCCTACTGGAGCACGTCAAAAGGCCCAGATGATACTGAAACAGCTTGGACTAGGTGACAGCCTTAACATGCAGCCACGGCTCCTTTCTGGAGGAATGAAACAGCGGGCCTCCATCGCCCGTGCACTGGTAAAGGATCCTACGATCCTGCTTTGCGATGAACCCACCTCAGCACTCGATGCCCAGAGCGGGCAGGCAGTCATGGAGATATTGAAGCGGATCGCAATAGACGAGGGCAGGATCGTTGTGGTCGTCTCTCACGATGCCAGGGTGTTCCCTTACGCGGATCGCCTGGTGAAGATCGAGAATGGGCTAATCGTATCTGATACGCGAGAACAAAGCAGGGCCGAAAGGATACAACAGGGATGAAACCGCGTACGCTAGTAATCGTGTTGTTGGTCGTTCTGGGGATTGTGGTGGGACTCAACTATGTGCGAATGGCCATACTCAAGAGTTCCATACAACCTGAACCTGGTCGGACACCATCGCTTGCAGACTCACCTGTCCGAGTCTATGGGCGGATCGAGCCGCTGGGCAGGGAGGTATTTGTGGGACCTGTTCAACCAGGGCGTGTGGTACAGATCATGGTTGAGGAAGGACAAGATGTATCGGCTGGTCAAGCATTGTGCGAAATCGAAAGCGATGTCGCCCGCCAGGCCCTCCAGGTTGCCATAGCGCGGGTGGAGGAGTTAAGGGCCAGGCTCGAGCTAGTTCTCGATGAACTCAAGAGGAAACAGCCTTTGATGGAGAGCGGTTTCATTGCACAGATCGAGGTCAGCCAGAAACTGCTGGAGGCCCAGTTACTTCGCAAACAGATCTCCACTGCAGAGGCAGAGGTGGAATTGAATCGGAGGGAACTGGAGCTGCTAACCCTTCGTTCACCTGTAGATGGCCATCTCTACAAATTCGACATCAGGCTCGGCGAGTACCTCACTGCACAGGATGCCCAGAGAATCGTCATTGGAGATCGCAAGAAGCAGGTGAGGCTGTTTGTCGAAAGCTTCTGGATCGGGAAGGTGACCATAGGGGATCTATTCGCTGTATACGATGCAGAGAACCTCCGCTTGCTTGGCAACGGAAAGGTCGCCTATGTATCGCCCTATGCAGGAACGCGGGATTTCCGCTCGGACGATGCCCTGGAGCGATTGGATACGAGGTACGTGCAAGCGATATTGCAGATGGAGGATACCGTGGATTCTCCCTTGGGCAGCCTGGTCTTGTGTGAGCGAATCGAAGATCAGAAGGGAAAGTAACAACCGACCTTTGGTAGTGGCCAAGAGGCCGTCGAATGCCAGTGCAAGCGTAGTGCTTGATGGTCTTCTTAGCTGCAAGCTCAACCCATTGGGCGATAAATCTATCCCCAGATCGAACCAGTGCAAGCTCCGGCTTGCCATGCAGGCAGGTCGGCAGTTTAATAGGCTGCCGTGTGTTGCTAATGGTCTTGTTCGCAGGTAAGGATGACCAAGGGACTCTTTTGGGCAGGATGGGCATTATTCTTCACGGCGACCCAGGTGCATGGGTCGGATGCAAACACTACACAGGTCTTCCCCAGACCAGATGGAAGCCTGACCAGATATGTACATGTAATACCCTTGTTCCCGGAGGACCGCGACGGCTACCAAGGCCTCAAGATTACACCTGACCAGCGATATCCAATGCCCATCTCTACACGCTGGACCTGCGGAGGCTGCCATGACTATGACCAGATCAGCAAGGGATTCCACTTCAGCTACGCAGATCCCAATGCAGATCCGGGCAGGTTGGCACAGCCATGGATATATGCAGACCCGCAATTGGCGGTCCAGGTACCGATATCTTATAGGCCATGGCCCGGCACGTACAGACCTGAACAGATCGGTATGGACCAGTACGAGTTCCTGACCACATTCGGCAGGCATTTGCCTGGAGGTGGGCCAGGCCAGACCTATGTTAACGACCCCTGCCTTGTAAGGCAGGCACTTGTAAGCGGCAAACTAGAGGTCAACTGCATGGCATGCCACAGTGCAGATCCAGGCCCCAACATGGGAGGGCCTTTCGGCTACGCAGACCAGGCGCTCGAAGGCAATCTACGCTGGGCCATCACTGCCTCGCTGCCATTTGCCAGGGTAAAAGGTTCAGTCCATTATATCACTGGCAATTACAATCCATTCGATCCGAATGGACCGGTCATCAAGGACCCAAACCAGACACCTCCTATTGTCTGGTACAACCCACCCGCATTCGACGATGCCAACTTCGTCCTTATGGACCTGACCAAGGATATCGGTCCTCAGCGATGCTACTACTGCCATTCGAATGTCCTGGTTGGTCAGTCCGCAGGGGACAGGCTGGTGACCAATAGAGACGTGCACATCCTGCGGGGTCTTCTCTGCACCAGCTGCCATGCCAATAGCATCGACCACCAGATGGTGAGGGGCTTTGAGGGGCAATTTCGTGACCCAAACCATCTTTGGGCCGCCGGCCTGACGTGCCAGGGATGTCATCTCGGGACAGGTACAGGGCAGATGCCCACTGCAAAGGGACCGTACCCTACACACAAGGGGATCCCCGCGTTCCATCTCGAGAAGCTCTCGTGCGCTGCGTGCCATAGCGGGCCATTGCCGAGGTCTGAGGCTGGATTTGTAAAGACCTCTAGGGCGCATGCATTGGGCACCACGTATGCACAGGACTCGCCTATGGCCCTGCCCCACATAATCTACCCTGTATATGCAAGGCAGCAGGATGGCAAGATCGCGCCTTGCAAGCTGATCTGGCCGGCATTCTGGGGACAGTTGGATCGGCAAGGCCGGGTCGCGCCATTGGGCCTGGATGTGGTCGGACCTATGATCAAGCGGGTGATAAAGCGATCCATGGTACCAGCAGATAATAGTTGGCCAGCAGTTTCGGAACAGATGATCACGCGGATACTTCAGATCATCGCAAAGGAGGCATCTCTGGTCGCAGAACCTGTGTACATCGCTGGTGGTAGGATGTATCGGCTGGCCGAGGATGGCACATTGGTTTGGCAGCAGCATCCAGCTGCAGGGCCTGTGATGTGGTTTGCTGCACACGACGTCAGGCCTGCCAGGACCGCACTTGGCTCAAACGGATGCGCGGATTGTCACAGCAATGACAGTCCATTCTTCTTTGGAAAGGTCCCGATCGATGGGCCTGTGGCCTATCCTGAAGGACGTTTCCTGACCATGGCACAACTTCAAGATATAGATATCAATAGGATCAAGGTCTTGAATCGCTCATTTGTATTCAGATCGACGCTGAAGGCAGCGATTCTGATCGGCTCTTTGATCTGTGGTATGTTGGTAATTGCGTTCTGCCTGCGAGGGGCTGCCAGTGTCAGCCAGGCACTCTCGAGGCTCGCAGAGAAATCGGATAACGAGGATCGATTGAAGGAGTAGTGTATGGCTTTGTTGCTAGGTTACGATGTCGGTAGTTCTTCCATAAAGGCCACTATCCTGGATGCGCAGTCCGGCAGGTCAATTGCCTCTGCCAGCTCACCAGAAAAGGAGATGCCCATCATCGCCAAAAGACCTGGTTGGGCAGAACAGGATCCAGGGATGTGGTGGCAGCACCTGGTAAACGCAACAGGTAAGCTCAGGCGGTCATCGAATGTATCGCTCAAGGATGTCAAGGCCATAGGTATCTCCTACCAGATGCACGGCCTTGTGGCAGTGGACAGACAGGGAGGTCTCGTCAGGCCAGCGATCATCTGGTGCGATAGCCGGGCAGTCGATGTGGGCCGCAAGGCTGCACAGGCCATAGGCAAGAGCAGGTGTCTGCGGAACCTCTTGAATCTACCTGGCAACTTTACCGCCTCAAAACTCGCCTGGGTGAAGGCCAATGAGCCGAGGCTATACAAGCGCATCTACAAGGTGATGCTCCCTGGAGACTACATAGCTTACCTGATGACCGGCCAGATCCAGACAACACCTTCAGGCCTCTCAGAGGCCATACTATGGGACTACCGCAAGGGAGGACCCGCGAGGTTCGTACTGGATCGCCTTGGCATAGACCCCGACTTGATCCCGGATCTAGTAGATACCTTCGGTCTACAAGGTGAATTGACCAAGGAGGCGGCCGATCAGCTGGGTCTCGATCCAGGAATACCTGTGGCATATAGGGCAGGAGATCAGCCTAACAATGCCTTTTCATTGGGGGTACTGGAGCCTGGCCAGGTGGCCGCTACTGCAGGTACATCCGGCGTGGTGTACGGTATCACAGACCAGGATAGGTCTGATCCAAAGGGCAGGGTCAATACCTTCGTGCACGTCAACCACCAGCCAGCTAGACCTAGGTACGGCGTGCTATTGTGCCTCAATGGAGCTGGTATACTCAATAGTTGGATCAAACACCAGGTCTGCAGCGGCATGGAATACCCACAGATGAACGATGCTGCAGCCGGGATACCTGCAGGCTCTGATGGTCTTGTCATACTGCCGTATGGCAATGGTGCAGAAAGGACGCTTGAGAACAGGCTCATAGGGGGTACCATCGCAAACCTGAACTTCAACATCCACACGAAGGCCCACCTGATCCGTGCCGCACAGGAGGCGGTGGTCTTTGCCCTCCATTACGGTCTGCAGATCATGCAGAAACACGCTGGGGTGAAGGTCCAGATGGTCAGGGCAGGCCACGCTAATATGTTCCTAAGCCCTATCTTTGCCTCCGCCTTTGCAACCACCACTGGCGCGACCGTAGAGCTGTACAACACCGATGGCTCCCAAGGGGCTGCCAGGGCTGCCGGTCTAGGGGCAGGGATCTACCGAAACACCAGGCAGGCCTTCTCTGGTCTGGAGTGCATAAAAAGGATAAGGCCGGACAAGAGGCATGCAGATGCATATCAACAGGCATATCAGCTCTGGTTGAGGCAGTTGGAGGCACAGATGGCCAAGGATTAGGGATTGACATAAAGGATAGATGTTTCTACGATTTAGCTACTTTACCTATCTTCATGCGTCAATGTGCATATGTGAGGGCTATATGACCAGCAAGCAGATGAGTATCCGTACAAGGGTGTCTCTGAGAGGCCTGACCCTGTTGGTCGGGGCATTGTCTGCGGGTGGCTGCTTCTATTCCAACCCATCGGCCATGCAGGCGTTCAAGATGCCTTATGCGGTGGATGTGACAAGCCAGCAGTACGTACTCCAGCCACCTGACGAGATAGAGGTGCATTGCGCGCGTGTACCGGAGTTGGATAGACAGAGACAGAGGATCAGGCCCGATGGAAAGGTCAGCTTCGAGGCCATAGGCGAGGTAGAAGTGGCAGGCAAGACCCCTGCCCAGGTGGCTGCCATCCTGGAACAGAAGGCAGCCAGCCTCTACACCTTGCCTGGTGACAAGCCGATCGATGTACGCGTCATGGCATTCCCGAGCAAGGTCTATTACGTCCTGGGCCAGGTCTACATGCCTGGCCGCAAGCCGTATACAGGCCGCGATACGGTCTTGTCCGCCCTTGCAGACGCCAGGCCCAACCCAATGGCCTGGAAGGACAGGATCCAGGTCATCAGACCCTCGCGCGATCCGAGTGTGGACAGCCCAAAGATCTTCGAGGTCAACTATGGCCAGATGGTCCTTAAAGGCGACCTGAGCAAGGACGTACTGTTGGAGGAAGGGGATATCATATGGGTGCCTCCTACCATCCCAGCATACGTGACCTTGAAATTGGAGGAGTTGATCACGCCTATTGCCAGGGCATTTGCCGGCGTCTGGATAGTTACTGGCGGCACAGCGGGCGTGTACCCATACGGGATGGGCGGCGGATACAGCGGCTATTAGCCTGCGACAGATGACATCCCAGCAGCCAGGTCACAAACCAGGCCCATTTAGGACCTTGCATCTGGTCAGCACCCTTTGGTTCATAGGTGCTGTCGGGTATGCCCTGCTCAGCTCGGCCATAAATGCAGGACTTCCATGGTGGGCCATATTCTCGTTATCGGGCTATTCCGCAGTACTGCTATTCATGCTCCTGAGCCTTTATCTATTCGCGATATTCCGCGGTGCAGCCGCTGACCCACAGCTTGCCCCGGAACACCCATTGACGTCCAGTTCGCAGTACATGGCCCTCTATGCCATGGTCCCGTTCCTCGGGGCCATCACAGGGGTCTTGAGCGGCTGGGGGCTCGAAGGCAGGGCAGAGTTGGCCTACAGGGCGGCATTGGGGACGTTTGTGGCCACCTTCGCTGCATGGGTCATCCTTGACCCAACCATAGCCGCACTCGAGGCCATGCTCCCTACCAGTAGGAGCTATAGGGCACAGAGGGTCGCCAGGGAAAGGGCCATCAGGGAAGAAAGGGAACGGCAGCGACAACAGCTCTTGGCCCACGTGCTCGAACAGCAGCAGGCAAGCAGACGCATCTGGCAGGAACAGATCCCCAACTGGGTATCGGAGCTATCTGGATTGACCAAGGATCTCGGCCCTGAAGGGTTCGAGCGGGCCAGGCAAAGGGCCATACAGATAGGAGCAAAGGCATGGCAGATGGGCGGTTTGGCCTGTATGCAAGAGCTGTACCAGACGATCACTAATCAAGATGCAGGCCCCTTGGCCGAGTACATAGAACACTGGTGGGATGGCATTGGGGCCTGGAGAGGCCCCAATGCCTGACCCGATATCTTAACTGCACTGAAAGCCTGCCAGTTGCTCCATGAGCCTCCATTGTTGGGCCACGTCATTGGCAGCCAGCTTTATCAGTTCTGCTGCCGCAGCGGGGTTGGTGGCCTTCAGGCTCCTGTAACGGATCTGGCCATATGCATATTCCTCGAAGTCCAACGTCGGGGCCTTCGAATCCAATTGCAGCGGATTCTTGCCTTGGGCCTTGAGCCTGGGGTCGAACCTATAGAGCGGCCAGTGTCCACATGCCACCGCCCTCTTCTGCTGCTCGTAGCCCTTGGACATGTCGATCCCGTGTGCGATGCAGTGGGCATATGCAATGATCAATGCAGGACCTGGGTACTCCTCTGCCTCCACAAAGGCCTTGATGGCCTGAGATGGGTTGGCACCCAAGGCCACCTTTGCCACATAGGTGTTGCCATAGACCATCGCCATCAGCCCTAGGTCCTTCTTTGCCACCCGCTTACCTGCGGCTGCAAACTTGGCCACTGCCCCCCTCGGTGTGGACTTGGACATCTGGCCACCGGTATTGGAGTAGACCTCAGTATCCAAGACCAATACGTTCACCTTGACACCACTGGCAAGGACGTGATCGAGCCCTCCATAGCCGATGTCATAAGCCCACCCATCCCCGCCTACGGCCCAGACCGACTTGCGTACAAGGTAGTCCGCGACGGTAAAGAGTCGGCTGCAGGTGTCACAAGGCCCTGATGCCTTTATCTGGGCCTTTAGCTGCTCGACCCTGGCCCTCTGCGCCTCTATCGCCTCCTGGCTCGGATCGTCAGACAAGGCCGCCTGCCTTATCTGACCTGCCAGGTCCTTTTCCACACAGCCCGACTCGACCGCCTTTTCCAGTAGGTCGAGGGCATAGGCCTTGAACCTGTCGACGGCAAGCCTCATACCCATGGCAAACTCCGCAGCATCCTCGAACAGGCTATTGGACCACGTCGGCCCCCTTCCGTCAGGCCTGGTGGTGTAGGGCGTGGTCGGAAGGTTGCCACCGTAGATGGACGAGCAACCAGTGGCGTTTCCCATGTAGAGCCGATCCCCAAAGAGCTGTGTAAGTAACTTGACATAACCAGTCTCGCCACAACCAGCACACGCTCCTGAGAATTCGAACAAGGGCTGAACCAATTGACTGCCCTTGACAGAGGCAACCTTGAATAGTTTCGGGTCCGTGTTTGGAATGGATAAGAAGAAGGCGAAGTTCTCTCTTTCCTGAAAGCGAAGCGGCTCCTGCAATGCCATGTTAATGGCCTTCCTACCTGTAGGCTGCTTGTTGGCATCCTTTTCCTGTGCAGGACAGGCGTTCACACATGCCTCGCACCCAGTGCAGTCTTCTGGTGCAACCTGCACGGTAAAGCTCATGCCAGCCAACTCCTTGCCCTTTGCTGGCGCGGTCTTGAAGGTCTTTGGTGCATTGGCAAGGACCTTGGGGTCATATGCCTTGATCCTTATGGCAGCATGCGGACAGACCAGCGAGCAAGTACCGCATTGGATACATACCTGCGGCTCCCATACAGGTATCTGGACGGCTATATTTCGCTTCTCGTACTTGGAAGTGCCTACAGGGAACCTGCCATCAGGCGGGAGCTTGCTGGTAGGTATGGCATCCCCTCGCATGGCAAGCATCTGGCCGATCACCTCCCTGACGAACTCTGGTGCATCATCGGGAACAGGGGGCCTCATGGTGATACTGCTCGTGACCTTGCCGGGCACCTTCACCTCGTAGACCTTCTCTATGCCTGCATCCACCGCCGCATGGTTCATGGCCACGATGTCCTGGCCCTTCTTGCCATAGCTCTTTTGAATGGCATCCTTCATGGCCTTGACCGCGATCTCCAGCGGTATGACGTTGGAGATCTTGAAGAAGGCCGCCTGCATGATGGTATTGATCCTGCCACCAAGCCCTATCTGCCTGGCTATAGAGACGGCGTCTATGGCATAGAAACGCAGCTTCTTGTCTATGATCTGCCTCTGGACCTCCTTCGGCAGGCTATCCCAGAGACGCTCCTTTGGATGGGATGTCGTCAAGAGGAATATACCACCCTTGCGGGCGGATCCAAGCACGTCGAACCTCTCCAGGAAGCTCTCGTTATGACAGGCCACCAGGTCGGCCTCCTGGATAAGGTAAGGCCTTCGGATGGGCCTGTTTCCAAACCGTAGGTGCGATATGGTGACCGTGCCGGCCTTCTTAGAGTCATAGACGAAGTAGCCTTGGGCATAGTTGTCCGTCAACGTCCCTATGATCGTTATGGTATTGTGGTTTGCCCCCACGGTCCCGTCAGAGCCTAGGCCATAGAACATGGCTGCGTATATACCGCTACTGTCGACCCTGAAGGATGGATCTACCGGCAGGCTGGTCTTTGTCAGATCGTCCGTGATACCCACCGTAAAGCCGTGCCTCGGCTGTGGTTGGTCTAGGTTGTCAAATACGGCCTTTACCATGGCTGGTGTAAACTCCTTCGACCCCAGCCCATACCTGCCGCCTACGCACACAGGGTACTTGTCCAGTTGAAGTCTTCCGTCGGCCATGGCCTGGCCTATGGCAGTCCTGACATCCTGATACAGTGGCTCGCCGATAGAGCCTGGCTCCTTTGTCCTATCAAGGACAGCGATCTTCCTTACCGTCTTCGGCAGGACAGACACGAATGCACCCACATCGAAAGGCCTGTAAAGCCTGACCTTGATCAGGCCCAGTCGGTGCCCCTTGCTATTGAGATAGTCTACGGTCTCATGGACCGTATCGGCGCCACTACCCATGATCACGATCACCTTGTCTGCGTCAGGTGCGCCAAAGTAGTCAAAGAGCCTATACTGCCTGCCGGTGAGCTGGGCAAACCTATCCATGGTCTGCTGCACGATAGAAGGGCAGGCAAGATAGAATGGATTTGCTGCCTCCCTGCCCTGGAAGAATACATCTGGATTCTGGGCGGTCCCTGCCAGTGTGGGCCTATCTGGGGTCAAGGCCCTGGCCTTATGCTGATCAACGAGGTCTTGATCTATCATGGCCCGAATGTCGTCCATGGTCAATTCCTCGACCTTCTGGATCTCATGGCTGGTCCTGAACCCATCGAAGAAGTGCAGGAATGGCACCCTTGAGGCCAGGGTTGCCTGCTGTGCTATCAGGGCCATGTCCATGACCTCCTGGACATTGGACGAACATAGCATGGCCCAACCGATCTGACGGCAGGCCATTACGTCCGAATGGTCGCCAAAGATGGAAAGTGCATGTGTTGCAATAGACCTGGCAGACACGTGGAAGACCGTAGGCAATAACTCCCCTGCAATCTTGTACATGTTCGGGATCATCAGCAGAAGGCCTTGTGAGGCAGTAAACGTGGTGGCCAAGGCCCCTGCAGACAGCGCACCATGCACAGCACCTGCAGCCCCTGCCTCTGATTGCATCTCTGTGACCGATGGGACCATCCCCCAGATATTGACCTGTCCCTTTGCCGTCTTGTCATCTGCGATCTCGCCCATGGGCGAGCTGGGTGTGATCGGATATATGGCTATGACCTCGTTGCAGGCGTGTGCAACGTGGGCCGCAGCCTGATTGCCGTCTATTGTGACCATCCTACGAGCCATCTGCAATTCTCCTAAAGCACACAAACCTCTTGCCCAAAGGTACGAACCTTCGGGTATGACCTTGCCAATGCCACATTTATATAACCTCAGACCCGATCGGGCAACTGGAATCCACCCCTTGCCATCGCTCTAGGCCACTGGCATGATATCAGCCAGGCATAGATTAGGAGTATCGCATGCACCTAGTCCACACCGATCTCCACCGATCCATGGGCCAGCCGATGCCGGCATGTCTGATCGGACATTTGTGATGAGGTAGGGGCTACCATGGATCTACATGCTTGCACAGGCCGTAATCGATGGAGTCTGCATCCGACAGGATAGCATATGATGGGGACAACAAGATCGCTCTTACACCTCCATCATCCCTCGTACTGGTTCGACGCAATAAAGACCTCGCTTCCAACTTGTAGGCGGGTCGTTTCCAGGCTAGAATCTGGGACCATCCAGTAGGTTTTTTATGGAGATAAGCCATGAATCGACTTGCATATCGCCCCTTGATCAGAGCCTTATCATCCTCCATCCTTGCCCTTGGCATAACGACGTCGGGTCTAGGAGGTCCTCTTTCTCGTCTTGACAGCCAGGTTCAAGAACTTCTGGCACAAATGACGTTGGAGGAGAAGGTAGGACAGATGACCCAGGCAGACCTATCCTATGTCAGGGACCTCAATGACATATGGAGGTTCTGCCTAGGCTCCGTACTGTGCGGAGGTGACACAGATCCCCCTGAGGGAAATGGTCTACAGGCCTGGGCCGATCTCTATGACAGGTGCCAAAGGCAGGCATTGAAGACCAGGCTCCAGATACCGCTGCTGTTCGGTGTTGATGCAGTACATGGTCACAACAATGTACTTGGGGCGGTGATCTTTCCACACCACATCGGGCTCGGCTGCACAAGGGACCCTGCGCTCGTAGAGCAGATATACAGGGTCACGGCAAAGGAGGTCAGGGCCACCGGCATAAACTGGTCCTTCTCACCGTGCCTTACCGTCCCACAGGATATCCGCTGGGGCAGGACCTACGAGGGCTTTTCTGAGGATCCGGCGGTTGTGGAGCTACTGGGTCAAGCGGCCATAAGGGGCCTACAAGGGGAGGATCTTACAGATCCACTGGCGGTCCTAGCATGCGCAAAGCACTACCTGGCTGATGGTGGCACAAAGGCGGTAATCCAGACTGGAAGGGATGGGATGCCCACGATACGCCTGGATCAAGGGGATGCACAGATAGATGAGCAAACCTTGAGGCGTATACACCTTCGACCTTATATCGGCGCTGTGAAAACGGCTGTAGGGTCGATCATGCCCTCATACAGCAGTTGGAATGGTCTGAAATGCTCGGCCAATAGGTATCTGCTTACCGATGTACTCAAGAAAGAACTAGGGTTTGAGGGATTCCTCATATCGGACTACAGGGCCATAAACCAGGTCGATCCTGACTACAAGACCGCCATCTGCAAGTCCATAAACGCAGGGATGGACATGGCCATGGTTCCAGACCAATACAAGCTGTTCTTCACACTGCTGCGGCAGTTGGTACAGGAGGGCCAGGTTCCGATGGAAAGGATAGACGATGCAGTCAAGAGGATCTTAAGGGTCAAGTTCGCAATGGGCCTCATGGAAAAGGGTCGCAGTCTTTTTGCGGACAGAGGCCTGTGGCAATCATTTGGTAGTGAGGCGCATAGACAATTAGCCCGCCAGGCAGTCAGGGAATCTGTGGTGCTATTGAAGAACGAAGGGCAGTGCCTGCCCATATCAAAGAGGGCAAGGATCCATGTGGCAGGTAGGGCCGCAGACGACCTAGGCATGCAATGCGGTGGCTGGACCATCACATGGCAAGGCAGATCAGGCAACGTTGTACCAGGCGGAACCAGCATACTATCCGCGATCAAGAATACCGTCAACAGGTCCGCACAGGTGAGCTATTCGAAGGATGGCACTGGTGCCCAAGAGGCACAGGTTGCGATTGTAGTCATAGGTGAGCAGCCATACGCAGAGGGGATGGGTGACAAAATAGACCTGACGCTTGATCAACAGGACATAGACACGGTAAAGAATGTAAAGGCAGCAGGCATACCAGTAGTGATAGTCCTGATCTCAGGCAGGCCAATGATCATAAATGACGTATTGCAGATGGCAGACGCATTCCTGGCAGCGTGGCTGCCTGGCACGGAGGGCCAAGGCGTCGCAGATGTCCTTTTCGGCGACTACCATCCAACAGGCAAACTATCCTTCACGTGGCCTGCCTCCATGGACCAGATTGCAGACAAGGCCGGCAAACCCTTATTTGAATGCGGCTATGGCCTGACCTACTGACATACCAAAGGAGAGTCGAATGTTCCATTTTGGCACCGTAGATGTGCTCATCATTGCCATCTATTTCGTGGCCATGATCGCAATAGGCCTTGCGGTCATGAAGAGGGCATCGATGAGTATGAACTCCTACTTCCTGGCCGCAAATAAGCTGCCTTGGTGGGTCCTAGGTATCTCCAATGCCTCTGCCATGTGGGATATCACTGGTACGATGTGGTTGGTCTACAATCTATTCGTCTACGGACTAAAGGGTACCTGGTTGCCATGGCTTTGGCCCACCTTCAATCAGGTCTTCCTGATGGTATACCTAGCCAGTTGGGTGAGGCGATCTGGGGTGATGACCGGTGCAGAATGGATATCCACCAGGTTTGGGGAGGGCAGAGGGGGCGAATTATCAAGGATGATCATCGTCATATTCGCACTGGTAAGTGTGGTAGGGTTCATTGCCTATGACTTCCAAGGCATGGGCAAGTTCGCCAAGACATTCCTGCCCTGGGACCTTTCTGCCAATACATACGCCATATTGGTCATGGGCATAACGGCGATATATGTCCTGTTGGGAGGCATGATCAGTGTGGTCCTGACCGATCTGACACAGTTCGTGATGATGGCCATATGTGCGGTCCTGATCGCTGGTATAGCCATGGCCAGGGTCTCTGCTGCAGAGATATCCACCCTCGTTCCTGCAGGCTGGAATAAGATCCTCTTCGGATGGAGGCTGGACATAGACTGGTCCAGGATCATACCTGCATTGAACCAGAATATTGCCCAAGACCATTATGGATTCTTTGGGATGTTTTTTATGGCCATGGTATTCAAGGGCATACTTGTCAGCATTGCAGGGCCTGCCCCAAACTATGACATGCAGAGGATCCTCGCTGCCAGGTCCCCAAAGGAGGCAGGGCTGATGAGTGGGATCGTCTCGGCATGCCTCTTGCCCAGGTGGATCATGGTTGCGGGGATAACACTGCTGGGTCTAAAGTATCTCGGCCCAAGGTTCGCCGCTATGGATCCGGGCCTGACAAAGGTTGTCGATGGCTCTGCCCAGATAGACTTCGAGATGGTCCTTCCGTTTGTCATAAAGGAGTTCATCCCGACAGGCCTGTTAGGGCTGTTGATGGCAGGATTACTGGCGGCGTTCATGTCAACATTCTCTGCCACGCTCAATGCTGGGGGTGCATACATAGTAAACGACCTTTACAAACGATACATAAGGCCAGGCGCATCGAACAGGCACTACGTGGCTGCCAGCTACATATCCCAGATCATCATACTCGCTGCTGGGTTCGCTTTCGGCCTGATGGCCGAGTCTGTAAATCAAATGACCCAATGGATCGTCAATGGGCTTTGGGGAGGTTATACCGCGGCGAATGTCCTGAAGTGGCACTGGTACAGGCTGAATGGTTTTGGCTATTTCTGGGGGATGTTGGCAGGGATCGCAGCAGCCCTAGCCGTGCCGAAGTTCATGACAGGTGTCCTCGGTCTTGGGAACCTAGGACTACATTCCTTGGCCGCTTTCCCTATCATCCTGATCATCTCCATCGCAGGTTGCGTCGTAGGCAGCCTTGTGACCAAACCAGAGGAGATGGAGGTACTCAAGAGATTCTATCGGCAGGTAAGACCTTGGGGCTTTTGGGGTCCTGTAAGGCAGGCCGTAATGAAGGAAGACCCAACCTTCAGGCCAGACAGCAGTTTTTGGCGCGACATGTTCAACTGCGCCGTTGCCATGATATGGCAGGTCCCTCTATGGGCCATCCCCGTCTATGCGGTCTTTAGGGATTGGAAGGCCTTGTGGATATCCATCATCATCCTGGTTGTGACATCGGCGATCTTGAAGTTCAGCTGGCTAGACAAGATGTCCGAGGACCTAACATGAGATTTGGCCATTTTGACGACGTCAATCGCGAGTATGTGATCACCAGGCCCGATACCCCCCTGCCTTGGATCAATTATCTGGGCTGTGAGGATCTATTCGGGATCATATCCAATACCGCGGGAGGCTATTGCTTCTATCGCGATGCCCGCCTGAGGAGGATCACCAGATATAGGTACAACAACGTGCCACTCGACTATGGCGGCCGCTATATATACTTAAGGGACAAGGATGGAACATTCTGGTCTGTATCATGGCAACCTACCAGGACCAAACTTGACCATTATCTATGCCGTCATGGCCTAGGCTACACCATCATCGAGTCCTCATACAAGGGCATAGCGAGTAAGATCTGCTACTTCGTGCCACTCGGCCAGAACCTCGAGGTCTGGGACCTCCAGATTGCCAACCTCCGCAATAGACCCGCCAGGCTGTCGATCTTCTCTTGTGTAGAATTCTGTCTTTGGGATGCATGGGATGATGCGACCAACTTTCAGAGGAACTTCAGCACTGCAGAGGTGGAGGTCGAGGATAGGGTCATATACCACAAGGCTGAATACAGGGAGAGGCGCAACCACTTTGCGTATCATGCCTGCTCGCACGAACCCTCGGGCTTCGACACACAGAGGGACGTCTTTCTGGGGCCATACAGGGGCTGGGATAGACCCTTGGCTGTGGAGGCAGGCAGGTCATTCAATTCGATCGCCCATGGTTGGGCACCTATCGGTTCACATCACATAAGGCTGACCTTGCCTGCTGGCAAGTCGAGAAGGGTCATATTCCTGTTAGGTTATCATGAGAATCCCCCGGATCGGAAGTTCACCTCTAAGAAGAAGTTGATCATAAACAAAAAGACCGTCCGCCCCATCATCGACCACTACCTCCAGCCGAACCATGTAGACGAGGCATTCGATAACCTCCGCCAGTATTGGTCAAGACTCCTCCAGATATGGCAGGTCAGGACGCCAAGCATCCATCTGAACAGAACCGTAAACATATGGAATCCGTACCAATGCATGGTGACATTCAACCTCTCCAGGTCTGCCTCCTTCTTCGAATCCGGGATAGGCAGGGGCCTCGGTTTCCGGGACTCAAATCAAGACCTGTTGGGGTTCGTGCACATGGTCCCCCAGCGAGCTAGGCAGAGGATCCTGGATCTGGCTGCCACACAGTTGCAAAATGGCGGGGCGTTTCACCAGTATCAACCTCTTACAAAGAGGGGCAACAACGACATAGGCTCCAATTTCAACGATGATCCGCATTGGCTGGTCATCGCAGTGGCTGCATACATAAGGGAGACGGGTGATTGGCCGATACTCGACGAGCCTGTCCAGTTCGAGAATACCCCTGGCACGGAAAGGCCATTGCTTGAACACCTGCGAAGGAGCATCAACTACTGCCTGGAACGCCTAGGCCCGCACGGGCTGCCCTTGATAGGAAGGGCCGATTGGAACGACTGCCTGAATCTCAACTGCTTTTCCGACACACCTGGCCAATCCTTCCAGACCACAACCAACAAGGATGGAAAGGTGGCAGAGTCCGTATTCATTGCAGGTCTGTTCATCATTGCAGCAACCGAGCTGGCGGAGATGGCTTCCCGCAAAGGCCTCCATGATCAGGCTCGCTATTACAGACAGCAGGCCAGACTGATGTCCAGACGCATCGACAAGTATGGCTGGGATTCGGATTGGTTCTTGCGGGCATATGATGATCTCGGCAGGCCGGTCGGCTCGAAGTCCTGCCAGGAGGGTAAGATATTTATAGAGTCACAAGGTATATGCATCATGGCCGGCGTCGGCCTGAGGGATGGCAGGGCCAAGAGGGCACTGGAATCGGTTCATAGGTATCTCGTCACCAGGCATGGGATCGTCCTGCAACAACCTCCTTACTCGAAATATTACCTGCATCTTGGCGAGATCTCATCCTACCCGCCTGGTTACAAGGAAAATGCCGGTATCTTCTGTCACAACAATCCATGGATCATCATCGCTGAGACCATGGTCGGAAACGGCGATAGGGCATTGGACTATTACCTACGCATCAACCCATCTGCAAGGGAACGGATCAGCGATCTACATCGCTGCGAACCGTATGTCTTTTCGCAGATGATCGCTGGCAAGGACGCCCCAACCCATGGAGAGGCAAAGAACTCGTGGCTGACAGGCACTGCTGCATGGGCATACTATGCTGCAACCCAGTGGATCCTCGGCATCAGGCCGGACTACGATGGTCTGGTGGTAGACCCCTGCATACCGAAGGCCTGGGATGGGTTCTCAGTAGAGCGGGTATTCAGGGGCTGCCGCTATCACATCCATGTCCGAAACCCCAGGCATGTCAACAAGGGTATAATGTCGATCCGAGTTGACGGCAAACCGATCGAGGGTCAGGTACTGCCCTTGTTTGAAGACCAGCATATACATCAAGTCATTGCGGTCATGGGCTAGTTCATTTACCCCACCTTATCTGTTTGAGCCAGTCCTGCTGCCAGACCGATTGCAGGAAACCATCCTTTTCTGCCACCTCGGCTGACGGCAAGAGGCCATGCTGCTGGCCTTTCTGGAGCCATTGTCTGCAATCGTCCTCCTTGCCAATAATTGCAGATAGGCAGCCCATGGCATATGCGCCACTACCTGCCTGCAGGGATTCTACATGTTCTGCCAACTGCTTGACCTTTTCGATGATGGTCTGACTAGCTGCCTGTTCCTGGCCCATGGCCCTTACCATCCGCAACAGCGGCCTTGCGAGTATGTTGCACAGTAGCGGCTGATCAGGGAACATGGCCTGCACCTTGCCTGCTGCCTCTATCGCCTGTTGGACACGGGCCTGCGGCTCGTTAGGCTGGGCGGTGATCCAATCAGCTAAGGTGTTTATCAGGCTGGTATAGACCTGTGGGTCATCAGGCTGCAAGCTCGCGGCGGTCGAAAACCTCGCACAGGCCTGTTCGAATAGCGGTTCGCCCTTGGGCCCCGCCGCATTGGCCCAGGCAGAGAGTGCAACTGCCCAATTGTAGAAGGCGGAGGCCAGATTTGGGTCCTGCTCTGTGGCCTTCTGGTACATACTGCAGGCCTGCTGGAAGTACTGCTCCTGCTCAGGCCCATCCTGGCTGGCCAGGCCATAAAGGCACGTACCCCAGCCCTCATAGGCCTTCGGATTGTACGGCTCCAGCTCCACTGCCTTCTCGAACTTCTCTATGGCCTGACGGTAATATGAACCGGCCTGACCTTGATCCAGGTCAGCACACCTGATCAACGCCAAGCCCCAGTTTGCGAACGTCTCAGGGTCGTCAGACTGTAATTGGCTGGACATCTGGTACTTTTCCAGGGCCTGCTTGCCATAATCTATGGCCTGTGGGCCCCCAAGTTCTGCCAGACCCATCAGGACTGCTGCCCAATTGTTGTAGGCCTCATACCTATTCGGATCTATCTGGACCGCCTTATAATACTTCTCCGATGCCTCAAGATATAACTTGGCTGCATCTGGTCCTGCAACCCTTGCCCAGCTGAACAATGCTATGCCCCAATTGAAGTAGGCCCTGTAGTAGTCAGGCATCAGTTCCACTGCCTGCCTGTATCTGTCGCATGCCTGCCGAAAGAGACCTCCAGAATCACCTTGGCCGGATAGTGCGTCCACCAGCAAGACATTGCCCTCTGCACAAAGTTGCTCGTATAGTGGCCTTTCTGGCACCTCTGCCTCGGTCGCAGCAGGCTGGTTTGGCTCAGTCACACTGACAGGTCCAGTACCAGGGGCCCTCTTCCATAAGATGACCCCTATGACCAGGGCTACCACGACGATCGCGATCAGAAGTACTATGCTCTTATTCATAAGGTCCCTCGAGAATCACCAATGGATCAGCCCTTGACGCCCCGCCTCCTCTTCACAAACTTCTCGATCTCCACAACCCAGAATACAACCGTGCTGAGGGCAAGGCTTATCAGCAGGTCCTTCGGGGACATAGAAACCGTCTTGAAGATCCCCTGCAAGAATGGGACATATACCACCGCCAATTGCAGCACGAACGTCAGCACCACAGCGAACAAGAGGAACTTGTTGGAAAACAGGCCTATGGTGAACAGCGAGTCCTTGCCCGAACGGATGGCCAGGGCATGGCCCATCTGGGCGAGGGTCAGCGTGGTAAACACCATCGTCCTCCAGTCCGTATGGCCTGTCCGCCAGGCCCAATAGCCCATCAACAGCGACACAAGTCCCATCACCAGCCCGACCCAGACGATGTGAACGCCCATCCCACGTCCGAAGATGTTCTCGTTGATCCTATATGGTGGCCGCCTCATGGTGTCGCGCTCTGCAGGTTCGACTGCAAATGCCAGGCCTGGCAGTCCGTCGGTAACGAGGTTGACCCAAAGAATCTGCAAAGGCAACAATGGCAGCGGCATGCCCAAGAATGGGGCCAGCAACATGACCCAGATCTCTCCCGAATTGCTGGTCATGGTGTACTTTATGAACTTGCGGATGTTGTCATATATGACCCTGCCCTCCTCCACAGCGGAGACGATCGTCGCGAAGTTATCGTCCAGCAGGACCATATCTGCCGCCTCCTTTGACACATCCGTCCCCACTAATCCCATCGCCACGCCTATATCGGCCTTCCTGAGTGCCGGTGCATCATTGACACCATCGCCAGTCATAGCCACTACATGACCGGTCCTCTGCAAGGCATCGACGATCTTGAGCTTATGCTCAGGAGAGACCCTCGCGTAGACTGCCACATCCTCTACGACCTCCTGTAGTTGGTCTACGTCCATGCGTTCCAAGTCACTACCTGTCAACACGGTACCATCGCTGGCGATACCTAGCTCCCTGGCAATGTATTGGGCGGTAAGGGGATGGTCACCTGTGATCATCACTGGCCTTATGCCAGCGGTCTTGCACACACCAACGGCCTGCCTTACCTCAGGCCGGGGTGGATCTATCATCCCTATAAGGCCAACAAAGACCATCTCCTGTTCCAAGGCCTGCTCACTCGTGTCGGTAGGCATCTCCACAAAGGGCCTGAAGGCCACGCCTAGCACACGCTGACCCTCTGAGGCAAGCCTGTCATTGCTCGCCATGATCCTGGCACGAAGCTGGCCATCCAAAGGCACGATATGCTCGCCTGCCCAGACCTGGGTGCATACCGTCAGCAGACCATCTACCGCACCCTTGCAGAACGCTACATACCCTGCCTGACCCCATGGTGCATCCTCGATCCTCGCATGACCGCTGAGCCTGTGGACCGTGGTCATCCTCTTGCGTTCGGATGTGAATGCCGCCTCTGCAACCCTAGGCCAATCCCTATCCAACTCCGTCCTTACGATCCCGCACCTGGCAGCGGCCACCAGCAACGCCCCCTCCGTAGGGTCGCCCAAGGCCCTGTATTGATCCCCGTGCCGCTGCAACTGCCCATCGTTGCACAAGGCCGCAGCCTTGAGCAATAGGCCTATGCTCCTGATGTATGACGGGTGGTCAGCGATCATCTCTGCATTCAACACAGGCACCCCCCGCCTCAGTATCGCCTCTATGTGTTCGGCATGGCCGTGCACATCCAGTATGGTCACCGCCATCCTGTTCTCGGTGAGCGTGCCGGTCTTGTCAGAACAGATCGTGGTGACAGACCCTAGCGTCTCTACTGCTGGCAGCTTCCTGATCAGGGCGTTACGTCTGAGCATCCGCTGCGAACCGAGGGCAAGTGCAATGGTGGCAACCGCCGGCAGCCCCTCTGGTATGGCCGCAACCGCCATCCCTATGGCGGTCAGGAACATCAACTGGGCCGACTCGCCACGCATCAGGCCCAACACAAAGACGACCGTCACGATCCCCAACACACCTATAGCCAGACCCCTGGCAAGCTGCTCCAGCCTCCTCTGCAAGGGTGTGGGCTCCCTTTGGACGGTCTGCAGCATCTCTGCTATCCTGCCCAGCTCCGTCCCCATCCCTGTAGCACAAACCAGCATCGCCCCCCTGCCGTAGGTGACGGCCGTGCCCATGAAGAGCATGTTCTGTCGATCGGCAATAGGTAGGTCCTGGCCTTCTATCGGTTCGGTATGCTTATCCACAGGTTCTGACTCACCTGTCAGGGCCGACTCCTGGACCCGTATGTTTGCCGCCTCTATCAGCCTTCCATCGGCAGGTACTGCACAACCTGCCTCTAGCAGTACGATATCACCTGGGACCAGCTCCCTTGCAGAGACCTCGCAGACTGCCCCATCGCGCCTGACCCTGACCACCGGGACCGCCATCCGCTTCAGGGCGGCCATGGCCTTCTCCGCTCGGTACTCCTGGGTGACCCCAATGGCAGCATTTAAAACCACGATCGCGCATATGGCTGCGGTGTCCTTGTATTCGCCCAAAAAGGCAGAGACGACCGCTGCTACGATCAGGACCACCACCATGATGGCGGTCATCTGCTCCCAGAAGATCTGCCAGATCCCCTTGGCCCCCCTCTCGATCAATTCATTGGGACCATACTGGCGGAGCCTCTGTTGGACCTGCGCGCTAGAAAGCCCGAGCTTGGGATCAGTGCCGGTCAGGGTTAGGCACTGCTCCACAGATAATGTCCATGGTCTATCAGGTGTCTGGTTCATTTGATATTGGCAGGCCATTATCCCGCCAGGGATACCGGCTGGCAATACCGTACCCTGCCTGAGGCCCGACAGATCGGTCGCTATTGGGGACCTTGGTCGTCATCCAGCCAGCGGCCACCTTCGGCCTTCTCCATCTGGTCTATGATGCGAAGGGCCTCTGTTGCCTGCGATTGCGGCACCAACAGCCTAGGTGCCGCCACGTGTGGCGGGATCCCGCCGATCGCCGCATCCAGGTACTCATTGATCAGTTGCACCGTTATCCCCTCTGCCTCCAACGCCGCCCTCACCACATAGGCTTGCGGCACATCCCTCGCCACATAGACCTCCACAAACCGTTCCATACAGGTCCTTTCTTATAGCCCAAAGTCGACTATTTGCCTTATGATACCATGGAGTGGTTTTTTCCTGAAATGCACGGAGCCATTGTGCCCTGTGGACCTTGCTCGGATCCTCAGGCCCTTGCCGCACCTCACCTATCACCAAACAGGATCCTCATATAATCATGATCCTCACTCCGCTCCGGGAATAGGATGTGCTTTTCGGCAAACTTGGCTCGATCCCAGGTCCTGTCATCGTAGTGCTGATAAAGTTCATCATAAGGTGTTTTAGAGACAATGAAGGCATCCAGGGTAATGTTCTGCGTTATGCCGTGCCGGGCGCTGCGTTTGGCAATCTCTTGCGCTAGCTCTGGCAGGCGCTCGTGCAGGCGTGCCTTTTCGTCGTGGATGTAGGCTTTTGCATGCAGCATGCCATGGGGTTCGATGAAGACAATCCGCTGACCATTTTGGTCCACCACCCACAGGATGAAATCAGGGTAAAAGCCGCGTTCTTCAAAGAAACCAATGCCATAGCCGCGGCTCTGATTGCGAAGGAGGAACACTTCTTTACCTGCCAGGGCGTTATCCTTTTCGGCATTCCAGTAGTCGCGCAGGTCGCGCACAAAGCGGGCTTTGCTTTCTTGCAATCCGGGCGGGATGATCTGAGCTTTCTCCGGCATGGCTACCAGAAGCGGTTGATACAAATGGCGGTCGAAGTGAATGCGCGGCAGGCCGGCATTTTCCTGCTGATAAAGATGCGCTTGATCGGCAAGTAATTTCTGCACTGCATCGATCAACTGTTGTTCCGCACGAGGTACTCGGACCACATAGGCGGCTTTTTCTTCGCGCACGCCTTGCGGCCGGAAGTTCAGATTGGGGTCCTCTTTGCTCAACGGACGGTAGATGATTGTCACTTCGTCCCATTGCTCGCGGCGAGTTTGATAAAACCTGTCCAGGTAACGGCAGAGGAGATGGGTTACCGCTTCCTGCAGCCGAACGCGGTCAGCCCAGGTCTGCGGACAGAGGACAGCATCCTCGGCGATAAGCGTGCAAGGCACTTGAGCGATAATCTGGCGCGGCGTTTCAGGCAGTATGAGCAGATTTTTCAGCCCCTTGCGCTCTTTGTAAGCCAGCAGGTCAAGATAGGCTTGCTGCCAGTCTATGAAAGCCAGACTCTCCGGCGGGATAGGACGCGCCCATTGGGCCGACTGCACTGCGGCTGCCTGCAATCCGGCTCTGGTGCTTTCGAGGGCGTGCACATGGACGGATACATCCACCTGCACCGACAGATCGGGGTCGGGCTTCAAGAGCAGGGTGGCTTCGACGGCGAAGTCGCGCCCCTCCGGCGGACGCGGCACCACCAGGCCGCGCTGCAAGAATTGCTCGTTGGTCCGCACGAACAGGGGCAGTTCGATTGCCGGTTCGACTTCCACGCCCTCGCGTTCGAGATAATCGCGGAATTGCGCCATGTAATTGGCGCGCACGGCAAAGATGTTCAGCGTCTCCAGTAAGCGCAGGTGTTTGGGATGGACGCCAGGAAGCGCGGCGCTGCGCTTGAGGCTCAGTTCTTTGCCTTTCAGCCGAACGCCCCGCCCAAACAGTTGAATGATTTGCGAACCTTCCTGCCGCCCAATATTGAGCAGGCCCATGCTCGCCACGCGCCAGGAATTCCAGCCCTCCATGAATTTTTTGGCGCCAATCAGGACATGGACGGCCGAATCGGGACGATTGATACGCTCAAAGAGCGAACTGCTGATGGCGTCCTGCTCCAGCACAATTTCCCGGGCATTGTCTCCAACCAGTTGCCGGAACGCGGTGGTGTCGCCGATGTAGATCAGGCCAAAGTAGTCCTTGGCGCCAGCGGCTTTCAAGCCTATTTCGCCAGCGCTGCTTTTGATGTCGCACAGATGCAGGCCGCCGCTGGTAGAAGTATGAAAGAGACGCTTGAGAATATCATAGTAGATTGCAGATGAGACGTCTGATTGCAGACGGGACGTCTGCGTTCCTGAGACGTCTGCGTTCCCAGGTTCGCGCAGGA
>Ga0078972_1001501_pt1 | contig 86547 bp, 92 predicted proteins | sample YelNatPaOPGAMG01_FD_67568 | JGI IMG/M metagenome (GOLD analysis project Ga0078972, IMG submission 67568) | Hot spring thermophilic microbial communities from Obsidian Pool, Yellowstone National Park, USA - OP-RAMG-01 (SPADES assembly) (version 2) | ecosystem: Environmental > Aquatic > Thermal...
ATCGGCGGGAAGTCCCCAGCGTTCAGGCTGGGGGATGAAAGCCGAAATACTTATTTTTTTCTTTCGATATGCTTTCTGGCATAGGCCTGGGACAGGCCGAATTTACGCCTGTGGAGACCTCCGTAACCCGCCTTTCACACGGGCTATACCGAAACGGCCTCATACGCCGAGGCCTCCGCTGTGGGTGTGCGCGGGATCGAGTCTGGCCGTAGAAGCAGGAAGCCCTCACCCTTCAGGGTAGGGTAGTTCACTGCTCCGCATCCGCAACCCTTCTTTCACACTTGAACTAGCCTCAGACAGGCAAGGGCAAAAACTCGGGAAACTTCATAGCTGCAGCCACATTTTCTGTCTAATAACGAAAAACGATTACGCGCAGCCTCAATTCTCGCCGCACAACGCCAAAAACAATTTTCAGCATAGGCGCGATTTTCGCTACAAAACCATAAATAGCAATAGGCTTAACACTGCTCTACAGATAAATGCAAGCCTGAGGCTAACATGCTCATGAAGACATTAGTTGTTTATTATTCACGCACAGGTAAAACCCGCTACGTAGCCGAGAGGATATCCGAAAAACTTGGTGCGGAAATTGAGGAGATAATTGATTTGAAAAACAGAAGGGGCGCATTGGGCTTCATAATAGCAGGATACGATGCTACGCGAGGCAAAGACACAATGATTGCAAAGCCCCAAAAATCGCCGAAAGACTTCGACCTTATAATAATAGGTACACCTGTGTGGAACGGTAGGCCCACACCTGCAGTTAGAACATACCTGAAAAACAGCGACCTTAACAGGAAAAAAGTCGCCGTTTTCTGCACGAACGAAGGGCGAGACGGAGAAAAGGCGATAGCTCGCTTGAAAGCTTTGTTGCCCAATGATGTTTGCGTCAGCTCAATGGTAATGACAAGGCCGCTCAAAAACAAGGTAGAAACACAAGAGAAAATCTCTGCCTGGATAAGCTCGTTGCATACTGCTCCGCAGTAAGCTATGACATTTTCAACTCGTTTCTTATATACGCTGCCGTAACTTCCAAACCATTTACCAGTTAGTGACGCTTGAATTTGCACTTATGGCTTTTCTGGTTCGTATCTTTTAAAGTAGGCTTCGATGCTTGGCAAAATAGTTCTCACACGAGCCGCTCTTTTCTTCGCATTAATGCAGTTCTGAAGCACTACAACCTCTTTCGGTTTGCTGAAGCTTTCTTTCTCACCACTTTCACGTACCCTTGAGACTCTTATGCAGTCGTCAACCATGCAGCTCAACACGCAAGCACCACAGTAAACGCAGAGATCATTCACAATCTTCACTTCGCCTCTATCCCAGTACAAGGCGTTAGTCGGGCAAGCTTTAATGCAAAGCTTACACTCCAAACCCCAACATGTCCTCTTGTCTATGCTGATTTTTCCATCCACAAAAAAACTCTTCACACCAACTGACGCCAAAAGTTCTTCTCTTCTCTTCTTCTTCGAATTTGTTTCTGCCTCTAGAAGATTAAATATGTCAAAGTTTTGGCCGTTCTTTTCAGGCATCGCATTCATCTTTAAATCCGATTGGAACTTTGAGCAATATATAAGGTGTGAATTATAATTACTTATCTCAAACCATGAAACGAAAACTACATGCAAAGCCGTAGTTTGCGCGTAACCTGAAAAAAGCGCTGGGCACTTCACCATTTGAAAGCAACAGCTGAAACTCCCTGTTCCTCAGGTTGTCAGCTCAAGAATTTTTCGGGCAACATCTATCCCGGAAATTACACCCAGAAGCTTCATGTTCTCATCAACTACGAACATGTGGTCTTCTTCTTTCTCCATCATAAGCTCCGCTACCTCACGAAGGCTGGTTTCCACATTAATCATCAAGGGTTTCCGAATTAAAGCTTCAGAAAGCGTCATATTCAACTGTTTAAAATCAAGATTCGCCAAGTCCTCCATGGTTACCGTTCCAAGAACCCTTTTTCCTTCATCGACAACTGGGAGAACTCGCAGACGTGTCTTCTCAAAAAGCTCCAACGCATTCTTTATTGCGGTTCTTGAAGACACCGCGATAGGATTAAGCGTCATGAAGTCAGAAGCCATAGTCGCTTCAAGCTTTTCAGGGATTAATACTTTAGCCTTATAAAAGAGCCTCTCCAGCGCTAACTCTTCTGTTTGATGTCTTCCACGTGGTTGCAGCGGATAAAAAGAGCAATCTCCTGAGACAAGATAGCTTACGCCACTGGCAAGCAATGCTGGTATCGCGCAAGCTCCTCCTAAGGTTTCCACAACGAATGCTGTTGGCGTGAGTAGGATTTTATGCGTACCCGCGAGAAGTGCAGCCATTCCTATAGCTATGAAAAGAATGCGATTATTATCTCCCGTGGCTAACGAAAAAAGTGCCCCGACACTAGCGCCTATTACAATTGTGGGAAAGAATAAGCCACCGCTTCCACCGAAATTCAAGGTAACACTCGTAGTAACCGTTTTTAACAGAATAATAAAAAACAGAAAGGAAACAGTTAAACTTGTACCGTTCACTAACTCAGCGATGAGATTTAACCCCGTCCCAAAAGAATAGACTGAGACATAACCTGCAGCGCCAAGTACAAGCGTACCCAAGGATAGCATGCTTAAGGTTCCAATCCTGCTTCGCAAGTACCCAGCAAGTCTGTCAAAGGCGCTGAAAAGTTCCGTGTAGAAAACCGAATATGCACCGCAAAGTATCCCCATTACCAATGCCATGCCAACGTCGCTCATCGTGATTTGCCCAGGTGTGACTGTGCCGAAGAGGCGCTCTGTTCCCAGAATAAGGATGGCAATTAGATACGCTGGAACCGTCGCTAACGAAGCTTCTACAAAAGTTTGCATCTCCAAGTCCCTTTTGTAGGGTATCTCAAGCGCAAACAATATTCCCGTCAAAGGCGTCCTGAAAACCGCGGTTAACCCCGCCGCGGCTCCAGCGATGAAAATTCGACGCATATCGCTAACTTTTACTCTGAAAAGTTTGCTGATGTTTGAAGCAACGCCTCCGCCAACAAGCATACTTGGCCCCTCAGGCCCTGCGCTTCCACCGAACCCCATTGTGAACACAGCTGCTAAGGGTTTGACTAATGTATCTGTCAATGTTATATCACCATCTTTCAAATGGTATGTTTCCAAAACCGTATGGGTTCCGCTGCCCATGGTTTTCATCTGGGCAAACTGCTTGACCAGCATAAATGACAGTGAAAGCGCCAGCGCAGCGCAAACAAAACTCGACCATGCAAAATGGGTAATAACAAAAAAGGTTTCGTTCCACAGTAGCAAGTACATAAAGTAGAATCCGATTGTAAGAAGCGCCCCCGTAATGCCTATGACGACCACAAGAGCATAGCGTAATGGTTTCTGCCCAATTCTTTCTGAAAGCGATAAGCTTCCCGTTGGTCCCACACTGTTAGACTGTTTTCTGTGTACGCTTTTTCCTCCTTTAAAGCTCTTTGTGCCCGTAGGTGCCACTCCAATAGTTCTCATGTGTACACTATTAAAATCTTCTGAGTGATCAAACGTTGTTCAGGAAAGCTTTTTAATGACAAATTCTGCGAAAACTTCCATGGATGTGGTGCTGGGCAAATCCCCGAAGTATAGCATGAAATAGGTTACTCCAAGCTTCAAGTATTCTTTTAGTCGCGTTACGCATTCATCAGGCGTTCCAACCAAGCTTGTTTTTTTGAATTCTTCCATCGATATACCTGCTGGTTTAACTTTGCGTACAAGCTCACGGAGGTCTTCAGGATCCGGGCTTGTTAATACTTGACTTCCAGGCCAACAGGCTTTTTCAATTTCTTTAGGGTTTCTTCCGATTTCTCGGCAATAAGCCTCAAGCAGCCTGAGCTTATCTCTGTAAGCTTCAAACGACTGTACGAATCCCCAGTCAAACCGGTTCGAGTACTGCGCGACCAACCGCAGGGTTCGCTTCTCCCCGCTTCCTCCGATGACAAGCGGTGGATGCGGCTTCTGCAAAGGTTTAGGCTCACACACGGCATTCTGCAGTCTGTAGTATTTTCCTTGAAAAGAGGCTTTTTCAAGGCTCCACAACCTCTTGATCACTTCAACGGCTTCTCCTAGCCTCTCAAGCCTTACAGCCGCGTTTGGAAACTCAAATCCATATGACACATGCTCTTCCTCTTGCGCGCACGCCCCCATTCCCAACTCCAACCTCCCCTTTGAAATAACGTCTACGGTTGCCGCCATCTTCGCAAGCAAACTTGGCGCTCGGAAAGAATTGCAGGTAACCATTGTACCCACGTGTATTCTGCTCGTAACACACGAAAGTGCCGAAAGCGTCGTCCAACATTCAAGAATCGGGAAATCCTTGAACATTAAATGGTCATCCAGCCAAACCCCATCGTATCCGAGGCTCTCACACGCCACTGCAACTTTCTTGATTCGCTCAAACAGTGCAGTTGAGTCCGTTATCCTGTTTTCAAAGGCGTAAAAAGGAAGAAAAACGCCAAACCGTAACTTCTTCAAGTCGTCGTCCCACGCCTGGATTAAACTATATTTCACTCTCTCCAATTAAAGATTGTAACCATGCTAACTACGAGGACCGCGGATGCAAACAAGGCAAAGGTCTTATAGTCGACTTTGCTTATAAACTGGAGAAGCTAGGTGAGTCTTTGTGTGCGAGTTCACAGTGATCCTTGACGGCGAAACTGTATTTAGAGACGTGGTCTACGCGAAATCAGCGGAAGGAACTGTAACTGTTAAAAGTATCCTCGGTGAAACAAAACAGTTCAAAGACGCCCAAATAGTCGAGGTCAACGTGCACTCAACTCGGTTGGTTCTACAATCAATCAGGAAATAGGCTTTCGTTTTGCGTTTTCGTCAATCTACCGCTTTATTCACTAACATGCAGAGTCGCCTGAAACTTCCAAGATGACGGTAGTATAGCTTTCTCACAGAGTACAAGCTTGATGATGCATTTGCTTAAGCATTTTCATGTTTCTGCTGGAAGTAGGTCGCAATAGTAAAAGCGGTTTTCACGCAAAACCACCTGCCCCTTCTGGAAGGGCACTTTTTCACGGAAAAGTGGGCCGTCATAGACGAAGGAGTGGAACTCTCCATTTTCGCCGCATGGGTCTACGCTTTCGGGCAGGTCGGCAAGGAATTGTTCATCAAAGCTTCTGCCCACATAATTCATGCTGAGAACGGTTGAATCAACGGATGTGACAACTGCCTTGAAGCCTTCGGATATGAACTGATGAGCCAACGCGGCAGTGTTCTCACCCCACAACGGGAAAACTCCCTTCATTCCAACCTTGAAAAGCAACTTTTCACGGTACGCTCGAACTTCACGTAGGAAAATATCTCCAAAAACAACACTGCCCACCCCAAGCGCTTTATACCGCGACAAGAAGGCAACCATGGTCTCCTCATACTCCTCGTTCGAAGCATTTTTCGATATGAACATTTCATCAAGAGGCAGCCCAAGCGCATGTGCTTGCTTTTCTAGCAATATGCGACGAACGCCGTGAATGCTAACCCTGTCATAGTCCTTAGTCAAAGTCGTTAGAAGCTTCACCACTTCGAAATCGCCTGACTCAAGAACCCTGTAAAGTGCAAAAACGCTGTCTTTGCCACCGCTCCATCCAACTGCGACTTTAACACTCAAACCACGCCAACACTCCAAGACATTCGCGGTCAGCAATCAACAAGTAACTAGCTAATCTAAACACTTATCTTCTTCCATTCTAACTATCTTAAACGTTAAATGAACACGTTTGTACGCTGATTCACTTAGAGGAAAGCCATGTAACTCTCTCAGGAAGAATGTTTAACGAATCCATAGCGCTTCAGTTCGCGAATTGAAATTCTCCCCGAATGCAAAGATGTGGCCAAAAGAACACCTGCCGCTCCCACCCTTCTAAGTTCAAGCAGTTCTTCGAGGCTTCGAACCCCCCCGCCGAGATAAAGTTTTATATTGCAAACTCGGGCTAACGCTTTTGCAATGTTGAAGTTGACTCCTTCTTCACTTCCGACCCGCAAAAGGTCGAGAAGGATGAACTGGTCAATACCTGTCTCTGCAAGTTCTCTTGCGAAAACCAAAGGCTCCGTCGATTGTAGCCCGCTCACACGACTCACAATTTTTTCCCTTACCATGTCAAGACTAACCATTATGCGCGCTTTCCCATACCGTTGGGTAGCTTCCTTGACAAATGAAATGCTTTGCAAAGTTTCCGTGCCAATTACAACCTTGGAAACTTTACTCGTTAAAGCTTCCTCAACACGCTTGAGATCCGTAAATCCTGCGTCAACCCATAACCCTAACCGAGTTTTTTCGAAAATCCGTTTCACAACAGAAAAATCAGCATTTTTCCCTGTTATAGCATCCAAATCTGCAAGATAAAGCTCGCTGAACCCTAAATTCCGAAAAGCCAACGCCACCTCAACAGGGTCTGTGGAATTAACGAGCAGACTTACAAGCGGTTTATACTCATCTCTCTTTCCCTTTACCGCATGGACAACTTCGCCGTTTAGAATGTCGATCACAGGGATTACCTTCAAGGAAACACCGCCAACAGCCAGCGTGCTCTCACACAAAAAGGTGCAGCACCTGAATTTATGCCTTTTACCAAAGTATTTGAAAACTAGTTTTTTCTGTCTCCGCTTAAAAGCTTTTGGTGCGGTTTAGCTGCTAAAAGTATTTTTCAGGTTTGCGGCGCAACGTACTTTCCGCAAAAGAGAACTAACAAGAATTACGCAATTACCACCTAACAAGACGAAAAACTTAAAGAAGACGGCGCTCCGCATCAACTATCGGTCAGCAATGGCTCGACGATGCAACACGATTCAACCCTGTATACTTTGCTGTTTTCTCAAAGGTGGAGTGAGCTACGTATGAAGTTACTGGTTAGTTCTGTCAATTTGAAGGAAGCTGTGGAAGCCGTTGCTGGAGGCGCTGACATAATAGACCTCAAGAATCCCCGTGAAGGTTCTTTGGGCGCCAACTTTCCATGGGTTGTGCGCCGCGTTCGGCGTACCGTAAACGCGAACGTAGAAGTAAGTTGCGCCATAGGCGACGTTCCAAACCTTCCGGGAACAGTTGCACTGGCTGCGTTGGGCGCTGCTGTGACAGGCGTCGACTACATTAAAGTTGGCTTGTATGGTCCAAAAACTACAAAGGAAGCTGCATACCTGCTGCGGCAGGTGGTACACGCGGCAAGAATGGACGGACGCGCAGTCAACGTTGTCGCCGTCGGATACGCGGATGCTGAATGTTTAGGCCTCCTCAACCCCTCGCTGATTCCGACCATCGCAAAGGAAGCTTCTGTCAATGTGGCGATGCTAGACACTTTCATGAAAGATGGCACATGCATCTTTGACCTTCTCACTTTAGCGCAGCTCCAACGATTCGTTGATGAAGCCCACAGCTATGGCATTAAAGCTGCAATCGCCGGTTCCCTCAGAAAAACAGACCTTCCAACAGTTCAAGCGTTAGGTGCCGACATCGTTGGCTTAAGAAGCGCGGCGTGCACAGGAAGCGACAGAGTTGATGGCCACGTAACACGTGAGCTAGTGCATGAATTGGCATCGGTCGTACATGAAGCAGAATCCATAAACGGACGAAGGGCGTAGAATGCGTGCTGAAGGAAAAAGTAGACGTGATGTTCTGCGAACGCTCAAAGACTTCCTAAGCGAGGATCAAGACTACAGTCAAGGAAGAATATTGAACGCGCTATGCACAACGCCGCACCCAATCGCCAAAGCAGCTCACAAACTATTCCTCAACTCTAACCTAGGCGACCCTGCGCTCTTTCCAGGCAGCCGAAAGATGGAGCAGCAGGTCATTCAAAACCTAAGCAGCCTACTCCACAGCGAAACCAGCGTAGGCTTTGTAGTTTCAGGCGGCACAGAAGCCAACATGCTGGCCCTACTTGCTGCCCGAAACAAAGCTTCAATCGAAGCACCGGAAGTTATAGTCCCAGAATCCGCGCATTTTTCATTCAGAAAAATCTGCAGCCTGCTCAAATTGAAACTGGTAACGGCACCTGTCGATGCATCATACCGTGCGGATACGCATGCTATCGAAGAACAACTAAGCAAGAATACAGTTGCAATCGTAGGCACAGCTGGAACCCCTGAACTCGGCGTCGTAGACCCTGTAAAAGAACTTTCAGAGTTAGCCTCATCCAAGGATGTTTACCTACACGTAGATGCAGCCTTCGGCGGGCTCATCCTTCCATTCATGAAAGAATTAGGATATTCTTTTGAGCCCTTCGATTTCCAGCTGGAAAGCGTCAAATCCATAACAGTGGACCCTCATAAGATGGGAATGTCAACGATTCCATCCGGCGGAATACTCTTCCGTGACGAATCATACCTTCGGTACGTCGAAACTGAAACTCCTTACCTGACTGAACGTGTACAGTACACATTTGTAGGCACAAGAACAGCCTCATCAGTGGCTGCGGCATGGGCAGTTTTCGAGCATCTAGGCGCAAACGGAATGAAAAAGATCATCGGCAGATGCATCAAACTTGCCAGGTACTTGGCTTCAGAACTTGAGTCCCACGGTTTCACACTGGTATGCCCGCCAACACTTAACGTGGTTGCCTTCAGAAGCAAGAACACCGAGTTACTCGCGCAGCAGCTGAGAAGATACGGCTGGTTCGTTTCCTACCTTCAACGGCTTAACTGTATACGCGTGATTATAATGCCCCATATCAAGAGGTCTCACGTCGACGCTTTTTTAAACATGCTACAGCGAAATACCTGAAATGCACATGCAATTATGTTTGAGACTAGCTTCTCTTCATTTTTCAACTTCGCGTAATGCGTCTTAGCAGTGCATGCTGAGGCGTAGCTTTCCATTAAAGCTTAAAAGACATGTTTTCATCTGTCAAGCGTGGGAGCAGATGATTTGCGCATTTTAGTTTACGAATATGCCTCAGGAGGAGGCTTAGCTGAGGAAGCTCTCCGCCCAGATGTTCTATGTGAAGGGTTCAGCATGTTGAGGGCTTTCTCCTCAGACCTCAAGAATGCAGGACACGAAGTTGTAACACTGCTTGACGCACGTCTCGCAGCTTTCAGTCCACCTTTGAACGTGGATCAGATTGCCTCAGTTTCGCTAAAAGAAACGCTAGAACCGACCCTTTTAGCTCTTTCAAAGTCTGCAGATGCTGTGTTCATCATAGCGCCAGAAACGAACAACACGCTTTCCGCGCTGGTGGAAATGGTTGAGGAAGCAGGCGCCTTCACGCTAAACTGCGCCGCCAACATGATCAGCAAGGTTTCAGAAAAACCGCGTTTGCACACGTACCTGACACAGAAAGGAATCGCCACGCCCGAGACGCTTGTCTTCCACGTTCAGGATAATGTGGAAGCAATCTTTAAGGAGGCGCAGGAAAAGCTTGGGCTGCCTCTTTTGTTCAAGCCTGCAGACAGTGTGAGTTGCCACGGAATAAGTATTGTCCAAACCATTAAGCAGGCGAATAAAGCACTTGAGCAGATACGCAAGGCTTCAGCAAATCCCCATTTCCTAGTTCAGAAGTTCATTAAAGGCATCCCGGCAAGCGTGAGTCTTCTTGTAGAGGGAAGAGAAGCCATTCCGATCAGCATCAACAGACAATACGTCACAATCACAACTTCTGGACGAGGCTCAAGTTATATGGGGGGCTATACGCCACTGCAGGTGCCTGATGAAAAAAAAGTGTTCATAACAGTCAAGAAAGTGGCTACAGCTTTTAGGCTGAGAGGCATTATCGGTATAGATCTGATAATGACTGACGAAGAACCAGTCGTGGTTGAAGTGAACCCTAGACTGACAACTTCCTATGTGGGGATCAGACACACCATTCAGGTAAACATAGCCAAAGCTGTGGTGGACCTTTTCTGGAAAAACCAGCTTCCCACCCATATACCTGCTTCAGGTGTAGCTCACTTTCAAAAAGTAAACGTAGCAAAAACCTCCGCAAATCTTTTCTTAAACACCGATGATGGAGTAGAAGTAGTTTCGCCGCCATTCGCGTTTCCCGAAGCAGACCACGCGTGTATGCTGCTTTCAGCTTGGGGAAAAAAACATATTGAAGCGCGGAGGAAGCTCCGTGAAGCTAAAAAGCGTCTTCTAAATACAATGTAAAAAGAGACAATGTGCCACATTATAGGACTTGACATTGGCGGCGCCAACCTTAAACTTGCGTCATTGAAAGTTGCGGGCAACCGCGTCCTCGATGTAAGCGTCTACTCAAAGTATTTTCCAGTCTGGAAACATAAAGATCGTCTCGCCGAAGCGCTTTCAGGTTTTCTGCAGGAAACGGTTAAGACAGAGAAACCTGACGGTATTGCCGTGACAATGACCGCGGAGCTTTCAGACGCTTTCCAGACGAAACGCGAAGGTGTAAACTACATTCTTGATTGTGTCGCTTTATTTTCTGACCGAGCACCTGTATGGGTCCTTGATGTAGACGCAGAATTAATACGAATCGAAGAAGCACGGTTGAAACCTTTAAGAGTGGCTGCTGCAAACTGGGCAGCCACAGGTTGGCTGGCGGCAAAACTTGCACGAAACTGCATTGTGATCGACGTGGGAAGCACAAGTACAAGTATAGTACCCGTATTGCAGGGAAGGGTCATTACAAACGGGAAGACGGATCTTGAGAAACTGTTGGTTGGCGAGCTCGTGTACACTGGAAGCCTGCGGACAAATGTTGCCGCCATCGTAGACTATTTACCCGTAAAGGGCGGGCTGGCAAGAGTTTCTTCAGAGCATTTTGCCCAGTCAGCAGACGTTCACCTGATTCTCGGTAACATAACCATCGAAGACTACACTTGCGAAACCGCTGACGGCAAAGGCAAGACGCTCCATGATTCCATGGACAGGCTTGCACGCGTCGTATGCGCCGATACCGAAATGCTTTCAGCAAACGAAATCAAGCAAATGGCTCTTTATATTCACAACAAACAAATCTGGCAAATCGGCGAAGCAGTAACGCAGGTTCTAACACGACTGCCCAAGCCCATTGACAAAGAATTCCAAGCCTTAGTCGCAGGCGTTGGAAAAGCCTTTCTGGCAAAAAAAGCTGCCGAACAAGCTGGTATAAGCAAGATAACCGACATAGACGAGCTATTGGGAAGCAAAGTGAGCAAAGCGTTGCCCGCCGTAGGAGTCGCCCTACTGGGGGCCAGCAAAATCGTAGGTAGGTGCATCCAATGGACGCAGTGCTAAAAGTCGGAGGCAGCCTTGCAGAAACCCCTATCTTTCTTAAGAACCTTTGCCTAAAAATAAACGAACTCTGCAGAAAACACTCGCTCTTCATCGTACCCGGCGGCTCAAAATTCGCCGACACTGTAAGATTCTTCGACAGAGAGTATCAGCTGCCACCTGCAACCTCGCATAAAATGGCATTGCTAGCGATGGACCAATACGGGATGCTTTTGTCTACGCTAATATCAAACTCTGTGGTCTCCTACGAACTTAAGCCCATTAAACAAAAATGCGGAATAAGCATCTTACTTCCATCTCGGCATGTCTTTACCGAAGACCCGCTTCCTCATTCTTGGAAAGTAACTTCAGATTCAATCGCTGCGTACGTGGCAATTCGCCTACACACGGCTAAGCTGATATTAATAACCAACGTGGACGGCATTTACGACAAAGACCCAAAAAATACTCCTCATGCCAAGTTAATAAAAACACTGAATGTCGACAGCTTATCCAAGTTTACACAAAGAACAAGCGTAGACAGATACTTAAGCAAGGTACTCGCGGAGAGCAAACTTGACTGCTACGTTGTAAACGGTATGCATCCAGAAAGAGTTGAAGCCATCCTCAACAACCAAGAAACCATATGCACACGCATTATTCCATAAAGAGCACTGCATAAACAACACCGTTCAAGCTCAAAAAAGCAGAAGACCACAGCATATAATTCAACCGTTTCCAAAATCCAAATAGAGTTCGCTTTTACGCATGCAAAGATGAATGACCATTATTTAACCTGATACCGGTAAACTGTCAGTGACTGAAAACTGAACTTTGCATATGTCGCCTTAAACATGCCGACTTGTTCCTGCGTATTAGACATCAATGAATCTGGACTTGTAGACTATCTGAATATCGCCGCTTTATTGCCTGCAAAATGTTGTTTCTGTTATTTTTTGGCGGGCCCGAGGGGATTTGAACCCCTGTTCTCCGGCTATCTTCCTTTCGACCGGAGGCTTGCGCATCCTTTAAGGTTCGGCGCCTTAATCCGTACTGGGCTACGGGCCCTCATGTTTACGATACAGCGTCGTCACAGGATTTAAGCCAAGTGGCTATTGCTGGAGTAATTCCTCGGTTATCCACCATGCTTTTTTCTTTCCAAACTTTTCTCCGGCATAGTATTCTATCACGGCTTTTCCAAAATGCTTTTTCGAGTTTCTCTGGATTCTCTTTAACCTGTTCAGTACGAGCCACCTGTTTGTTTTAACGTATTCTGCTATTTCCGGCGTTGTAGCACCCTTATAATGCATCAAATAGTCCATAATTTTCTTGTCAGTCTCATCGCTGCACAGGGAATGCACGTTTACGTTTCCATGTTGATAAGTGAGGAAATCAAGCTCTGCAAGATACTTTTTAATCCTTCCAAATTCCTCCTCAACCATACTTATGCGTTTTTCCAGCTCCAGAAGTTTGTCGCCCTTCGGAGTTTTCTGAAGCTTCTCTATAATAGCATCGCGTATGAAGTTACTTCTTTCCCCTTCTGGAACGCGCAGAGCTAGCTCGTAATAGACTTCTTCTGGGAGTTTTGCTGAAATCGTTTTGACCTCGCCCACACCATTTCCTCCAGATAACTGTTACGGGTACTCGTATTTATTTCGATGTTTATACATGTACTTTCAAGCTTGCTGCTGAAAACCTTAAATGCTGTACGACAAAGCTTTTACATGGGATGCGTGTTTGACGCGGAAAACCACAATTTCCATCATCAAATGCGACGTAGGCTCCCTCGCCGGACACCATGTTGTTCCCAAACCTATTCTATCTTTGGCAGAAAATAGGTTAAAAGAAGCTTTGAGCAGCGGATTAATCAACAGCTTCTATGTTTTCAACGCTGGCGATGACCTTGAGCTTCTCATGGTTCATGACAAGGGCGAGCAGAACCCGGAAATCCACGAGTTTGCATGGAAGACTTTTAAGGAAGCCGCGGACAAAGCCTTGGCCTTGAAGCTTTACGGCGCTGGACAAGACCTTATAAAAACCGCGTTCAGCGGGAACGTTTGCGGCATGGGGCCAGGAGTGGCTGAAATGGAAATAGAAGAACGTGGCTCAGACCCGATGGTCGTCTTCGCCGCAGACAAGACGTCGGCGGGCTCGTTCAACCTGCCTCTGTTCCGCATCTTTGCCGATCCGATGAACACAGCTGGCCTGGTTATAGACCCTCACATGTTATGCGGCTTCAAATTTGAAGTCATCGACACCGTCGACAATAAAGCGATTACGCTCGAATGCCCTGAAGAAATGTACGAGCTAGTTGCTCTGATAGGTACTGTTGGGCGCTACGCCATATCCAAGGTTTGGCGCAAGAACGACGGACTTATATGCGCTTCAAGCAGTGTATCTAAGCTTTCCCTGATCGCTGGAAAATACGTGGGTAAAGATGACCCTGTGATGCTAATCCGTGCGCAGCACGGTCTTCCAGCAGTAGGCGAAATTCTTGCACCGTTCATGCACAGCTACTTAGTCCAGGGTTGGATGCGTGGAAGCCACTGGGGACCGCTGATGCCTGTCGGGCTTTCAGCATCAAAATGCACTGTTTTCGACGGTCCACCGCGTGTGGTCGCTTTAGGTTTACAGGTGTCCGATGGCAGAATCGCCAGCGACGATAAAGGAAAACCATTAATTGCCGACCTATTCGACGATCCAGCATTCGAAATGGCTAGAAACGAAGCGATGCAGAACGCAGCCATGCTTAGACGAATGGGCGAATTCGAGCCTGCACGTTTGGGTCCCGAAGAAATGGAATACACATCAATGACCAAGATACTGGAAAAACTAGCGCTCCGCTTCAAACCAGTTAGCCAATAGCCATGGCAAAGAGAGCCTTAAAAAGCGTCACCGACAGAAAATCGTCGGTACGCCGCGTCTTAGTATACGTGCTGTCTCAAGCCTTCGCTATGTTTATTCTAAATAGGCAAAGTTTTAGTACCGAGGGCCTCTTAGAGTCTGCATCTACAATCGGAGTTAGGCTTCCATGAAGATTGCCGTATTCGTCTACGAGTACCCGCCGAAGATTGTAGGCGGTTTGGGAACATATGCTGCAGAGATCACACGAAAATTCGTATTGATGGACCATGACGTAACAGTCTTCACGATGAACGATGATGAAGGCACGTTGCCTACGCGGGAAATATGGCGCGGCATCGAAATTCACCGCCCGCTTCACATAGACGTTTCTGACTCGCTGCCAGACCTGATCGCAGAGGACATAAAGAAGTGGGGACGAGGCATACACCTTTTCGGGAAACTTCTGGTCTACAATTACTTGTCCGCTGCTAAACTTGTAAACGAACTTATAAAGAAAGAAGGAATGCAATATGATGTTGTTGTAGCTCACGACTGGCTTTCCGTCATGGGAGGAATAACCGTAAAGAGAGAGGCCGGTCTCCCTCTTGTTTTTCATGTTCACTCAACCGAAAAAGGTCGAACCTTCGGCAATGGGTCTGCCGTTGTAAGCAACATTGAGCTGCGCGGTGCCACAACAGCTGACATGGTTATAACAGTGTCTTACGCAATGAAAGACGAACTTATACAACTAGGCTTTCCACGAGAAAAGATCTTCGTAAGCTACAACGGCGTCGACCCGCAGAAGTACAATCCTGAAAGCGTCTCGGCAGCGCAGAAGAAGAGACTTCGAGAATTTTACGGGTTGAAAGATGATGACGTCATGATTCTTTTCATAGGCCGACTCGTCGGCGTTAAAGGTGTCGATAAACTGATAATGGCTATGCCTCACATTTTGCAAAAAGTCCCGAAGGCGAGACTGGTAATCGTGGGTGTCGGAGACCTGCAGGAGTACCTTACAAACCTTGTGAAGGCAGTAAGACTCGAGGAATACGTGAAATTCAGATTTGACTTCGTGTCTGAAGAAGAGCGTATTGTGCATTATGCAGCTTGTGACGTAGCTGTATTCCCAAGTTTGTACGAACCGTTCGGGATAGTAGCCTTGGAAGCTATGAGCATGGAGTGTCCTGTAGTAGTCGGTGCCGCGGGCATCAGCGGGATGCGCGAAATCGTCGTTTGCTGCGGTGAAGAACAATGCGGCTACCATATTGACCCAAACAATCCATCAGACATTGCTTGGGGCGTAACGAACGCTGTGGAAAACTCTGAAAAACGCAGGTGGCTTGGGAAAAATGGAAGGAAACGTGTTCTCAAAGAGTTTACGTGGGACAAAGTCGCTGAAAGAACGCTTCACTTGTACATGCAGCTCCTGAAAAAATAAATCCACAAGATAACGCGGAGGAGGCAAACATAGTCACGCGTTTAACTCTGAGGCAAAAGGTTGCCCGAGAAGCTGCTCATCTTTTGTACTGTGGGATCGAGAAAGAATACAAGCAAGCAAAGCTTAGAGCAGCTCAGTCGATAAGCACAAATGTTCTTCCCTCAAACCGAGAGGTTGCCGTGGAGCTTGCAAGGCTTGCTGAGGAAAACGAGGAAGCCTCAGGCGAACATCAGCTGTTACAACTCCGAAAGGTTGCGCTACAAGTTATGCAGATGCTTGCAAGGTATACGCCGAGGCTCATCGGCAGTGTGTGGCGAGGTAACATCCGACGAACGAGCGACATCGATATAGTTGTTTACTCAAATGAATCAGAAAAAGTGGTTGAGCACTTAAAGGCATGCGGCCTGGTACCTTCAAAAATCGAAAGAGTTAAGGCAGTCAAGAATGGAAACTGCATCTCTACAAACCACATTCATCTTGAGCTTCGAATTGGCGAAAGAGTTGAAATAGTTGTTCGAAGCCCAGAGGCGGCTGAAGAAGTGCCTCGGTGCGAAATCTTCGGAGATGCCGTCAAAGGCCTCACCATCAACGAGCTTGCTGACTTACTGGATAAGAATCCTGTCGCGCTGTTCATTCCTCGCGCAGTAGCCTCTAAAACCTCAGCGACACTGCATTCCAGGCTAAAGAAAAATACTTAAGTCTGAGAAACCAAAATAACCTTGGTAGGTTCCACATTTTGGAAACCGACAAAGAAACATTCAAAAAGATGTTCCCAAACTTGGCAAAAGAACTTGAGGTAGGCGACCAGAGGGTCAAAATCGACGCTGTACGCACAGATTCAGACGAAGCCGAAAAAACGGTTCCCGACAAATTTCGCGGTTACTGCCCCACAGTGATTGACTTCATCCGAAGATGCGACACAGACGAGCAAGCGGACGAAATAATCACTTATTTACAAAAAAGAGGCGAGATAACCACGGAGTACGCGGATGCTTTGAGGGTCCAGCTTCAGAATAAGGGCGTAAGAAGCTTCGGACCGAAAAAAGAAGAAAACTATTATTTCAAGCATGCTGGTTTCTGCTAGCTAAAAGACGCAACCTGCCATAGAAACGCTGGGCATAATAGAACCTGGCGGTTGTTGTGCTGGACACACCTTGTCCGCACCCAGGTGTGTACGCCTGGTTCAAAACACTTTTGTGCTTTCTTTTTTTAACAAACTGTATTCGTTTTTTATCGCTTCCCGCTGCAGTTCTGAAATGCACGCGCAAAGCCCGCGTGAAACAAAAAAATAAATAAGCGCTGAACAAACCATCATTTGCTCTAAAGGTAAATAAACAAGTTACCTATAAAATAGACAAATCACGCCTGAGGGACAAGAATGAAGCATACATCAATTATGTCTCTGCTAACGCTTTTCGCATTAGCGTTGCTCGCTTCGCTTTCCCTGCATGCAGCTTCAGCAGCTGCCCAGATTACAGGTTACAGCATTCAACGCGTGAACCATCATATTGAACTGATGTACACAGGGCACATGGTTATCAATGACACTTTGTATTTAAGCGGGCAAGCCCCTTCCAGCTTCTTGATAGGTCTGCCCTACAAGTACAGCTCTTACCTCTTGAAGGCCATAGCATACAACGCTGGCACCGTGTTTCCAGTAGAGCTCGGTGTTCAAATAGGCGGTCAAAGTGGTTTTTACGCAGCCCGCGTAAATCTTTCAGGCGTGTCCCCTGAAACCTTTACAGTAATATTCTTACTTTCAAATCAGCTTGTCACAGAGTCAGGTGACACTTTCACCGTTGACTTTCCCGCGTATCCAGCTTTCGAGGTTCCTGTCGCTATGTGCAACGTGACGTTGACTCTTCCATCAACTGCCTCGGGTGTGACCATAGACAAGGCGGACGGTGTTGTGTACGCAGCAAACTTCGAAAAGGAAAACCTCGAACCCTTCACGTACTCGCCTGCCATCGCGTCGTTCACCCTCACAGGAGGCGGATTGCAACTGTTGAATATGCAAACGTTAAATCGGCAGGTAACCGTTGACCCTGCAGGAAGCATTTCATGCATCGACACTTACCGAGTGCAGAACAATTCAACAGGCGACATCAATTCGTTAGTTTTGTACCTTCCAGTCAACGCCTCGAGTATCACCGTAAAGGACATGTTCGGCAGAACTCTTGGCACAACAGTTTCGAAAGAGAACAATCGACTTGCGGTAAACGCTACACTTGCCGTTGCGTTGAGGTCGTCTGAATCAACTTTGCTGTCGCTGGAATATGACCTTCCACGCGTTGTTCCAAAGCAGGGGACACCCTTCAACGTAACACTAGACATCGCTGAGTACCTTAACTACTACGTCGAAGATGCAGCGGTCACGATTACTCCGCCTGAGGGCGCACGCTTAGTTTCAGCCGGTTCAACGGAAGCCTCAAGCATACCGTTAGGCATTTCAAAAGAAGTTTTCCAGGAAAAAGTCACGCTCTCACTACAGGGGCTCAGCTATCTTGACGCTGTCACTTTCCCAGACGGTGCCTTTACAGTTGCATACGATTACAGTCCATTATGGTCTTCTTTTCACCAGACAATTTGGGTTTTGGCGCTGTACGCTGTTGTGGCAGTAGCATATGCTTTATGGCGGAAACCCGCAATTGTCAAGCCAAAAGCTACCCCAGCAGCCGTGCCGTTCAGCGTAGCAACAGAACAAATTGACACATTCACGGAAGCATATGAAGAGAAACTCAAGTTTTCTTCAGAATTAAAGCTGCTTGAGGAAAGAGCGCAGCGCGGCAGGATCCCGCGTCGCAGGTATAAGGTTCAGCGCAAAACGCTGGAGATACGGCTGAAGACGCTTTCAGACGAGATCAACACATTGAAAGGCGTGTTCCAACGGGCCGGTGGCAAATACGCAGACCTAGTCGAACAGCTTGAGAGAGCTGAAAACAAAGTAACCGAGGCTGAGCAGGCAATGAAGGATGCTGAAACAAGACATAACGCTGGCGAACTTTCCATTGAAACCTACAAGAAGCTCTTGGAAGAATACAAAAGACAGAAGACAAATGCTGAAGCCCAGATCAACGGAATACTGCTGAGACTACGTGAAGAAATCCATTAAGAGACCTAAACGCTTTTATCCAACCAACTGTTTTCCAATAAAAACCAATAGAGGTATGTCCATGGTAAAAATAGTTGTCGATAATAACAAGTGCACTGGATGCGGAACATGTGTTGACACGTGCCCAGTCGGCGTCTACGAAATCCAGAACGGCAAATCAGTCCCCGTTAAGGTTGACGAATGCCTAGTTTGTCGAGCATGTGAAGCTCAGTGCCCTGAAGGAGCAATTCAGGTAATAGAGTAACTGCCTTAAACGTTCTTGGCCAAAAATCTCAAGAACGCAGAACAGGCGCCACAGCGGTTTTCAAGCTGTTTTTCTACAAACTTCAATCACGCAATCGTCGAATAATTTGGCTATATACTCCTGTGCACTTAGACAATGTCGCGTGGCGACTCTTTTAATAGCGGCATCCACGCCAGTTGAGTACTGAACTGCCTTCTTCGGCTTTTCAGCAAGAACGCGTGGTAAACCTAGGCTTACTGCCGTTTTTCTTAACACAAGCTTCCTCAAAGTTTCCTGTGTTTTCTCCAGCTTCAGCTCCGCAGGCAAAGCCAAAGCGTACATAATCAGGTCCAACGAAGAAAAAGGCAAACGCAACTCGATGTTCTGGGAACTGCATATTTTAAAATCCTTTGCGAACCCGTCCAAGATCAGCTTACGCGCGTCAACGTACATTGACCGGCTCACGCTACGGCTTCCGCAACGCAGGTATTCACTGACGTACCGCCGGTATCCTCCAAAAAGTTCATCTGCCCCCTGACCTGAAAACAATACGTCGAATCCTTCAGAAGCTGCTTTCTCAGCAACCCAGTAAATCGGTAAACCTACGCTTACTCTTAACACATCCGGCTCTTCAACCAACGCCACTACTTTCGGAAGGCTATACTCGACATCTTGCTCGCTGTAACTGTGAACATGCAATGGGAGCCTCAGTTCATCCGCTGCGGCTTTTGCGCTTTCAAGCTCCACGCCGTTCTTGACGCTTACGTGAAACAGGTGAACTTTAACATCACACTTTTTGGCGAGGAAGGCAATTATGTTACTATCCAAGCCTCCGGAAAAGGCAACCGCTACGTCTTTGACACCGCGGAGTCGTCTCTGCACCGATTTCACGATGAGTTTCTTAAGCAATCCAACAATGTTTCCTGCCGTTACGTTTTCAGGCGGCGTCAAGAAGCTGACAAGCTGGGAGTTGAAACCTTTCCGTTCTCCGATGAGGAGGCTCCACGGCGGCACAGGCTCCGTGTTCAACATCCCAAGCTTCCACAAAGCTTTTCTAGCAGACGCGAAACCCACCAAGGTTTCGTTTTCTCCGTAATACAATGGCTCAACCCCTGCAGGGTCCCTCGCCACCGTAACGCGTTCGGGTTCCAATTTGAAGAGGCAGTACGCGCCTTCAGGCTTCTCCGTTTTAGCGGTTAAGTCGGAGCTTTCGAAGCTGACCGTAGCAAGCTTGACCAAGTCAGGCTTTTTTGGTCCATACATTCTTCCATGGAAAACAAGCGTGGTCCAACCTCTAATACTGGTTTGAACCTTGACAGGCTCTTGAACGCTCGATGAAGCATACACCAGTAACGGCGAAGTAACACCATGTTCAAGAAGGTTGCTGCGCAGCTCGCCTGTTTGAAATACACTGCCGGGCCTCGCGATGACGAAGAACTTGAACCCTTCCATCTCCAAGTTCTCAAGCAAATTGATGACTGAAGGCTCACCCTCTGATCCCTGCTTGGCTACTGCTGCCGCGACCAACTCCACCATAATTCACCTGCATGTGCTTGTTTCAATGCTGCTTTCTCTTTGCGATAGTTATGTGGAGATAAGCCAAAATGTGTTGCGCCCAGCTATAAAGTGCGACGTACGAAAAAGTGTTGCCTGGAAAAATATTAATCTTTAGTTGACCAATTGTGTTCGCGAGGGAATGCTTAGTTGCCTGTTCTTCCAATAGACACGGGCAGATACGGAACCACTGAAATGCTACGCGTCTTCGACGAAGCATCACGTGTCCAAAAAATGCTTTCTGTCGAAGCCGCTTTAGCGTTGGCACATGCTGACGTAGGCAATATACCTAGAGCTGCAGCTGAGGAAATCGCTGCTAAAGCGTCGACTGAGCATGTAAAAGTTGAACGCATCAAAGCCATCGAAAAAGAAATTAAACATGACGTTGCTGCGTTGGTACGTGCTCTTGCTGAACAATGCGGTGAAAGCGGCGGCTACGTTCATTTGGGTGCTACGAGCTATGACATAGTTGACACCGCAAACGCACTGCAGATGAAGGAAGCAGTCGCTCTCATCGAGGAAAAGCTCCTTCGCTTGAAAGCCCTGCTCAAAAAGAATGCTTACCAACACCGGGAAACACTGATGATCGGCCGGACACATGGACAGCACGCGTTACCGATAACGTTGGGCTTTAAATTCGCGGTTTGGGGCTACGAGGTAAACAGGCACCTGCATAGGTTGAACGAATGTCGGGAACGTGTCCTCGTGGGCAAAATGACTGGAGCAGTTGGCACGCAAGCCAGTCTCGGAAAGCACGCCGAAAAGATACAGACACTTGTGATGCAGCGGCTAGGTATTTGTCCCGCTGAAGTTTCCACGCAGATCGTTCAAAGAGACCGATACTGCGAACTCGTAAGCGTACTAGCGATGGTTTCTACTTCACTTGAGAATTTCGCTACTGAAATACGGGAACTTCAGCGCCCGGAGATAGGCGAGTTGGCTGAGGCTTTCGAGCAGAAGATGCAGGTTGGCAGCTCAACGATGCCGCATAAAAGGAACCCTGAAATCTGTGAGCGCATCTGCGGTTTGGCTCGTGTCGTACGTAGCCTCGTTGTTCCCGCGCTTGAGAACATGATTACATGGCATGAAAGAGACCTCACACAGTCTTCCGCCGAACGCTTTGTAATTCCCGAAGCCTGTATTCTCGTGGACTACATGCTTTACTTGATGTTGTCCGTCATGGAAGGTCTTCACGTTGATACTGAACGAATGCGCCGCAACATCGAATTGACACAGGGACGCGCCATGTCAGAAGCTGTCATGATGGCTTTGACACGGAAAGGAATGAACCGACAGGAGGCACATGAACTGTTGAGGCGGCTAACAATCAAAAGCGAACGTGAAAATCGTCATTTCAGTGAAATTCTGCTCGAGGATCCAACAGTAACTAGCATGTTAACCGTGTCCGAAGTCGAAGAAGCGTTGAAGCCTGAGAACTACTTGGGAACAGCGGTAGAACAAGCAGTTAAGTTCTCTACGGCGCAAGACTAGTATTCACTGAGCGGTTTCTGCTCCCATTCTTCGCGTTCACCAGCGGTTTTCCATTCTTCCCATTTCACGTGACCGCCTGCCTGCGCCTTAATCTTTTTGGCAACTCGCAGACCAATAAGCGGGAGCTTAGCCAACTCGTCGAGGGACGCATGTTTAAGGTCTTCAAGCGTTTTATAGCCTGCGTTGTACAAAACACGACCGCGAACTCTGCCTACACCTTCAAGCCTTGTCAGCGGTAGCAAATCGCGTTTTACACCCTTAGTAACTCTCTGAGCAAGTTCAAGCGAGAAAGACTGAGCAAGGGGTTTTTTAAGCAGTTTTGCAAGCTCATGCGTAGCGTACAGAAGCCACTTCGCGTTTTCGATTATCCTATAGATGTCACCAGGAAGCACATCAAAGCGTTCGATTATGTTTTCCTCCGTTTCCTCCTCGACCCAGCTAGACAAAACCATGGATGTTTTAACTTCGCCGAGAAACTGTTCGTAGCCGACGCGATCCGTCCATTCTGAAGGCGGCTCAAACAGCAATTCTTCTCTGTGAGTTTCTGCGTAAGCCGCAAGGGCGTCTATTTCGCGACTGTAAGGCCTTGCCACTGGTCCCATGTCAGGCGTGTGAGCGATCAAACTGAAAATTCCGAATTCTGTCGGGCAACCGACTAAATCTTTTAAGGCGTCGCGTATCAACACGGCGGAAGCTGGGTCTATGTAGAGTTCGCTTACACGTCTGCCCAATGTTGTAGCGTATACTCTATTTCCTTCGACGCCGAGCATTTCCTCATCGTAAAGGTACTTCAAAGTCTTGGCTATAGTCTTCTGAATGTTTCCAACATCATGCTGATACGCGTAAAATGTCTTACCGAAAAACTCCTGAATTCCAGACTCCATAAAGGCGAATCCGGAAGCAACAGTTGCAAGAACATGGCTGCGGATGACCTTTTCAACTGCAAGTCTGGACCATATCCTTTCAGGATGCGCAAGCACATAGCTTTCCATTAGATATTCTGCTTCGTCAGCCGTTTTCGCGATAAGCACAGCCTCGCCCACCTCATCGTACTTTGGTCTCCCTGCGCGGCCCGCCATCTGCTTGTACTCCAAAACACTTATTGGATAGTATCCGTACCCAGGCTCGTATCTCCTGTAGTCTTGAACGATCACAGTTCGCGCAGGCAGGTTCACACCGAAGGCCAAAGTCGGCGTCGCGGTTAAAACCTTGAGGCGTCTCTGACGGAACAGGTCTTCGATAATCTGCCTATGCGCACTGGACAAACCTGCATGGTGAAAAGCCACGCCACGTTTAACCACGTCAGCTAAAGCGTCGCTTACACGCGTTCGCTCTCCCGCTGAAAGAATCCTTTCCGCTTCGCGGTCAAGAATCCGTTTCACTGATGCAGACAGCGAATCCCTCGTTTTCTCTGCAATTCTCTTTGCAAGAGTCACCGTGTTCTTTCGTGTGGATGCGAAAACAAGCACTTGCCCACCTGCTTTAACAGTGTCCAAGACAACGTTGAGATAATCCGTTTTCGAAGCCTGAACGACTCTTTTTGAGCCGCCGTCCTTGAACTGGATTTCATCACGCAAGAGTACACCTTCCCTAAGCGTTATCGGTCGCCACTCTGAAACAACATGCTGTGCGTTAAGCCATCCAGCCACCTCATCCACATTGTTGATGGTTGCGCTTAAGGCGAGGATCTGCACGCTTGGATTAAGCTGCATAAATCTTGCCACGACAACCTCCAGCGTTGGGCCCCTTTCAGCTTCATTCAACAAGTGCACTTCATCAGCCACGAGGAGTGAAACCTCTTCAGCCCATTTGGTTCTATGCCGCAGCAACGAATCCATTTTCTCATTGGTTGTCACAATAATGTCATATTTGCCAAGCCATGAGTCACTGCTGTCAAAATCACCCGTGCTGATGCCAACTCTAACCTTTTCTCCATTTGGCTTCCGCAGCGCTGCATACTTTCTAAATTCCTCGTATTTTTCACTGGCCAACGCTCGCAGAGGTGCAAGGTAGACCGTTTTCCCTCCTCGTTCCAGAACATGCTTGAGACAGCACAGTTCAGCAACAAGCGTTTTTCCAGATGCCGTCGGGCAGGCTAGAACCATGTTTCCTCCTTCAAGCACACCCTTACGTATAGCCTCTTCCTGCGGCGGATACAACTCAACGATTCCGGAACGGATCAACAGCGCCTTCAATTCTTCCGGAACGGGCAACTCGGTGACTTTCAACGTTAACGCCTTCGGTGTGTTAACACCGCGAATAAAAGCTTCACCGCCTTAAAGCATTGCCGTTTAGACCATCATAATAGGCGCTTACTTTTTCTATGAGGATTCGCATTAAATATCTCAAATACACCCCTTTGCTTGTTCCGTGAAAGGTCAGGATAGTCTATGGTTGAAAATGTTAAAGCCCTGCTTAAGGCGCATGAAGGTCTACGCCGCGAGGTTTACTTGGACAATGAGAACTCATGTATCGTCCGCCGTGAGTCGGTTGAGGCTATGCTTCCGTATTTCAACCAGCGAGCCTACGGCAACCCTGCGCTTACGCATAAGCCTGGCTGGGAAGCTTTCGAAACGATAATGGAGTGCTCAAGAGAAATCGCAGATTTCTTGGACGCAGACGCTGCGGAAGAAGTCAATTTTGTTCCTGGAGAAACCGAAGCCAATAACTTGGCGCTGATGGGCACCGCCTTCGCGTATAGAAACCAGGGTAAGAAAATCGTGATTTCCGAAATCGAACCGATAAACGTTCTACACGTAGCAGAGCTTCTGCAGAAGTACGGGTTCTCGACCGTGAAGGTTCCAGTAGACTCTGGAGGCTTTGTTAACCTTGACGCGCTACGTGAAGCAGTTGACAAGGACACTGTTCTCGTCAGCATTGCCGCAGTCAACAACGAGATCGGCACGGTTCAACCGATCAAAGAAGCCGTATCCATAGCAAAAGATAGAAATCCCAGCGTCATTTTCCACACGGATGCTTCAGACGCTTACGGAAGAATTCGTTTCAGCGTGAAAGAATTAGGCGTGGACTTGGCGACTGTGAGCAGTTATAAGATTCAGGGTCCACGCGGCACAGGCGTTCTCTACGTGAAAGAAGGTGTACGTACAGAAAAGATACTGGAAGGGCAAATAGGGACTCAAAAGCTTTGGCCAGGTGTGGAAAACACTCCCATGATTGTGGGCTTCTGGAAAGCCTCAGAGTTAGTGTTCGAAGGATTCGAAGAAAACGTTGCGCACATGCGGAGGTTAAGAGATAAACTGGTCGAAGGCATATTCGCGGCATTACCTGATGTTCGACTTAATGGTCCATCGGGCGGTTTGAGAGCGCCGGACAACGCGAACATAAGCTTCCTAAGATGTGAAGGTGAAGCGCTTACGATAGAGTTAAGCCTTAAGGGCGTTTACGTGTCAAGCGGAAGCGCGTGTAGTCGCCGTCTGCTCCAGCCAAGCCACGTGCTCGTTGCCATCGGCCGCAAGTATAGCGAAGCTCACGGAAGCATACTTATGAAGACTTTGTGGACGCATACGGAAGAAGATATAGCCTACGCCCTTGAAGTCTTTCCAAGCGCGGTTGAAAGAATCCGGGGCATAGTAGGTTCAACAGGAGTCGACTAGGCATGTCGCGCATACCATTACCGTACAACCCAAAAGTTCTCGACTTGTTTAGAAACCCGAAAAACCTTGGAAAAATGGATGATGCCACAGTCACAGCCGTGGCTGGCAACCCTGCATGTGGAGACATGATCACCTTTTACCTCAAGATAAACAGTGAGGAAATCGTTGAGAAAGCCTCATTCGAAAGCTACGGTTGCGCCGCAAACATTGCCACATCAAGCATAGTCACTGAGATGGTGAAAGGAAAACACCTCGAGGAAATCTGGAGCACAATAACGTGGAAAAAGGTTACTGAGGAAATCGGTGGTCTCCCAAGCGTGAAGTTTCACTGCGGCGTCCTCGCTGTGGGCGCACTTAAACGTGCTATACGCAAATACTACCAAGACCGCGGCGTCCAACCGACTTGGCTACCGAAAGACTTGACCTTCGAAGAAAAGCAAGCCGTAGAAGAAGAAGAGCTTGCACGCATGCTTGCAAAACGCCTTAAGCCGGAGGCAGAAAAACAATCTTAGACGTGTACGCCATACGCAAAGACTTCCCCATCCTCCAACGGAAAATCAACAAGAACACACTGGTGTACTTCGACAACGCAGCCACCACGCAGAAGCCCCTGCAAGTCATTGACGCCTTGAAAGACTACTACGAAAACCACAACGCGAACGTACACCGAGCAGTACATACGCTCTCGCAGGAAGCCACGGAAATGTTTGAAGCTGCACGCGAAAAAACTGCGCAGTTCATAAACGCGCGAAGCACGTCGGAAATAATTTTCGTCAGGGGCACCACAGAAGCCATCAATCTCGTGGCCTACTCTTGGGGTCTCCGCAACCTCCAAGCTGACGATGAAGTTTTAATCTCGCTTATGGAGCACCATAGCAACATAGTGCCATGGGCAATCCTTTCAGAAATCAAAAAATTCCGAGTAAAATACAGTCGAATAAACGCAGACGGCACGCTTGACTACGAAGACTTGGAAAGCAAGCTTTCGAGAAAAACGAAACTCGTCTGCCTGAGCCACGTGTCCAACGTTACCGGCGTAATTAACGATGTCAAACGCGTCTGCAAGGCTGCACATGACCACGGTGCCTTGCTGCTTCTGGATGGCGCGCAATCCGTTCCCCACCTTCCCGTTGACGTCGAAGCGCTCGACGTAGACTTTCTTGCATTTTCTGGACACAAAATGCTCGCGCCCACAGGTATAGGCGTGCTTTACGGCAAAAAAGCCCTACTCGAAGGAATGCCGCCGTTCCAGGGAGGCGGCGAGATGATTCGTGAAGTCGCAGTTAACCCACAGGGCAATCGCTGCGTGATAACCTGGAACGACCTGCCGTGGAAATTTGAAGCGGGAACACCGAATGTTTCAGGCGCAATTGGGCTGATGGCAGCCATCAAGTACCTTGAGCGAATAGGCATGGACGAAGTTTTCAGGCATGAGGCTGAACTTAACGAGTACGCTGTGAAACGCGTCAGAGAATGCCGCAGAGTAACCCTGTACGGGCCGCTGGGCGCATCCAAATGCGGCATCTTGCCCTTCAATGTGGCAGGCTTGTCCTCTCATGACGTGGCCCTATTTCTGGATAATTACGGCATAACCATCCGCAGCGGATACCACTGTGCTCAGCCCCTGCATCAATCTCTTATGCTTCAGTCTTCAGCACGTGCAAGCTTTTACATCTACAACACACGAGAGGAAATCGACAGGTTCGTCGAAGTGCTCGGGGAGATCGAGCAGTTCTGATGTCAACTCTTGAGGAATACGTAGCCCGTGTAGAGGGAACATGCGGTGAAGAGAAAGACGTCATAGTCACCTTCAAATACGAAAAGAGGGCCGAAGCAATGGCGCGGATCCTAAGCCGCGCCGAAGTAAAAAGTTCTTTTTCCGGAATTGTTTACGAATTAACGTTCAAGAACCTATCGTTCAGGCTTTACCCAAGCGGCAAAGCCATCTTCAGAAGCGTCAGGGACAGGGAAGAACTGAACAGGACGCTCGCGGCACTTCTGCTCTGAGCCGTGCACATAGCTATGGCGAAGCCGCAGTTTTCCGCTTTCCGAAAAACTCAGCGAACACAACATTGGGCAACGCACGCGCGTCCTTATCCATAGCCATTAGCAGAGCCAAGTAAACTGCGCCGCCAACAGCCGTCATTAATAGCGTAAGGGAAGTTCGACTTGGATGCGGTAACACGTACATTAAGGCTCCCATCACGGCAGAGGCCAAAGCATACTTGCCCAGGCTTTCCCACGGAATTTTAACGCGTATCATTCCACGGACTAAAGAGCATAAGATTGTAAAGGTTACAAGCCGTGCGACCGCGTTTATAACGCTGACTGACAAGGCTGCCTTAAGCGGGTCGTTGTATGCGTAAACTCTTAACACGTAATACGCTGTTGGAAGCGCGATCGCTGAATGTACGTAAGGCAGCGAGAAGGCTGCGAAAAGTTTGCTCTTCAACAGCTTCTTGAAGGATACCTCCTCGCGGTCCACGTTTTCAACGCCGAAAAGCACCGAACTGAACACGCCTGCCACCACCGAAACCAACGTGTCCACTGCAAGCACGACGAGGACGATGTAGGCATCACGATAGCTTGGGTTCAAAATTGAAACATACGAGTCTGCCAAAGCCACCGCACCAGCTGTCATGGGCAAAGCAAACATCATAACCATCTTCAACGCCGTCGTGACATCTTCATGGTTTCTTTCAGCCAAAAGCTTAGGGTAAAGTGCAAAGGCCAAGAATGAGGAGTACGCGATAACGTTTGCAATTTGATAAGCAGCGCCGAAAACACCGCGTCCTACTTCAGTGCCGTACATCAGAAGCATTATGAATATGAACGCTGCAAGCTGATTCCCAACGACGTTGTAGACGTTCAAAACTGAGCCTTTAAGCCAATCTTTAACGTAGCCCCAATGCGCATGCTTCCTCAACTCATCCGCCAAGACATAGTAGTAGTACGCTAACTGGGCTGCAAAAGCAACCACAACGCTTACAACTGCGCCGAAAAGCGGTTGACCCCACCTGACGATCAAGAAGTAGCCTAAAACCACTTTGCCCACCTGCTGAACCAGCAGCCCATAACCGACCGTTTGAGGCCTGAACGCTTGAAGGCATGCTTCAAAAGCGTTTATCCCGTAAAACTCGATGATCTGCAACGCTGCAACGAAATACAGAGGAAGATAATTCTGGCTGATTCCTAAACTCGCAACGATGAACGGCACAAAAACAAGATAGCCCGCAAACGCAACGGCTGAAATCGCCAGATTCGCCAGCAACCCCGTTTTAACAGAGCCTTCTTTTCCACGCGCAACGTAACGCATAACCCAGAAAGGCACAACCCCCATGAGAAGAGTAAAATACGCCAACACATCACTCGTGTTAAACCATACGCCATACTCCGCCTTACTCGTCGCTCTAGAAATCATCGTCTGAAAAACCAGACCAGTAACTACACTTACAAGCTTAGCTGCGAAAATCGCAAAGCCCGAATACTGAAGCCTAATCTCGTTCCGAGCCACAACAACCACGCATACTTTGACTCACAGCATACAAACAGCAAATATTTAATCTTAATTCACCCGCTTCATCGCCACTGCATCCTCGCAGACAACACGACCCGCTTGCAAACAGTGCCACAATCCCAACGCAACGGCACCATTCAAAAACATGCTTTCAGCGTTAAAAGCGCACGCTTCTTCCCAGCATACGCTGAAAAAGAAGCTTCGTCTTCACTCCCGTCCTGCTTACACAGTTGAAAACTGGGATTAAGAAATGCTTAACACTTTCGGGCAGCACATCCTTCAAGTCACGATGCAGCCCCAGCTTTGCAGCAACCTTGCCTTTCACGGTGAGAGGAACGTAGTAACGTGTCAAATCAAACTTTACGAATCCGTTGCTCTGCTTGAATCTGTCAAGAGACGGGTGATTACCAATGCGCCCGTACATAAGCCACTCTTCTTTTCTCGCAGCGCAAACCTCAACCGCCTTAGCAATCAACGCATTGTTCACGGATTTATCAGCATGCCTTTGCAATGAAAGGATCTGGGAGATCACGGCTACTCTGTCTCCGTGAACAAGCTGCAGAAACCCAACAAGATCACCTTGAAAGAACGCGCCTATAAACGTGGAATCACCTGCAGAAAAGACGCTGCGCGCCACGGTTTCCAACGAAATTCCATAATGCGGAAAAGCCCTCTCCTGCCTCACAGGAGTTTCATTATAGATCCGCCATATTCCCTCAGCCAATACCCTGCTCGGCTCAACAATCCGTGTTGCTATACCCGCTTTTTGCGCTTTACGCACCATATTCCGCGTTTTCTTACCAACCTTAACCCACCAATCTTCGAAAGTTGCAACACGAAGAAGCGCCACATTATCACTCGCTCTCAACCACCCATCTTCAGACCTGGGCACAGTGAAACACCACCGCCTCTCGACAAAGGTGAAAATGTCCACTCCCCTCTCACAGAGTTTCTCAAGAAACTCACTCGCTGGAACAACATTTTTGACGTACTCATCGACATCACGCGCAATTCTGACAAAGCCCTTTCTGTGAACTGCGAGGGTTTCCATCTCGCGATCTACGTCTAGAATTCTCCTCAAGACCTCGTAATAGGGGCCTCGATGATTAATTATTCCCCTTCTGAAGAGCCATTCAGGATGAATGTGCAGAACTTTGCCTTTTATCATGCCGTTTTTTGCTATTTTCAAAACTTGCACCGCGTTGTTAGTATAACATAAGCGGTCTATTTCCAACGGCGGGGGATCGTAAAAATACTTTAGTGGAAAGCCATTTGGCACATGGGCCTTATCTTCTCCTAATCTTCGCCTCCATATGATCTGCGCTAATAAACGTGCGGTCCCGTGAATTGTATAATAATTTATCCTTCGTTTAGTAGTCTTTTCCAAAATTTTCCATTCGGCATACGGATTATTTGCAACATGAAGGGCAACTTCATGCTTGTTCTCACCTAACATTTCCAGCAATTCTTGATCAGGTAATGTCTTTTGTGTGAAAAACCAATAAGCCTCAACTTCTTTTGGAGACTCGTTGATCATTTTTGCGATTATCTTTGGGTTCTTCAAATAATCGCTTCCTAATTTGATGTTCAAAAGCGTGCAAAAGAAACTTTTCAGTCTCGACGGGTAGGGGTAATCAACGTCTATTGCTAATTTTATCATTGCTTTTTCGTTTACCATACTTTTAGATGTTTCATTCGATTATAAATTCTATGTCACTGCTACTCAAGTTTTTCCCTGTGAACTGAAGACAATTACCGCCTTGAATTCTCTTTAAACGAGAAACCGCAAGACTCGCCAGATAGCGTATTTCCATACGGAATTGGATTCTTCAAGGTCCGTATGAGAGGTTCAGTTCTGGGGCTGAGCTGGAGAAACGTATCCCAAAAATACACAGGGGCAGTAGGACTCTTGAGCAATGGGAGCCTTCATGTGGTGCCATTTAAGCTAAGATTTTGTCTAAAACTCCTAATAAAACACAGCGATTACCGTTGACGGAGATTTTTTTTGGGTAACTGAAAATTTATTTCTTACCTGTAACAACTTCAATTAAGTATGTTGCGTGAGTATTTGGTATGCGTGACAAAGTTGATTTGGTGATGTGGACAAAGAATGGTTCAGGGACTTTGCATTTGGTTCTGAAACGTATCGACGAAGTGATACCTGACAAGTTTGTCAACAGCCGTATTCTCGTCGATGATCACAGCACAGATAGCACTCGAGAAATTGCGGGATCTTTCAGTTGGAAAGTAATCTTAAATGAGGGAAGCGGAATAAGCGACGGAGCTAATACTGCCTTCAAACATGTTAAGTCTAAATATTTCATCAGTTTCGAACAAGATTTGCTTTTATCTCGCAATTGGTGGGAGAAAATTCCTCCATTAGTTGATGATCCCAAGGTTGCTATTGCTTCCGGCATGCGGTTCGCGGACAAACCTGTCGGTGTTCAAAAGCTGCAACAATATGTGGCAAAGAAGTATCGTGGAGAATATTATCTGTCTTCCTGGCTTAGAAGTAGAGAAATGGCCGCGTTCACTCTCGGGAAAACTCTGGATAATACCATTTACGATACAGATATAATTAAAGCGTTAGGAGGCTTCCCAAAGATGCGGGTGAACGCTGGTGTAGACACGATCTTGGCTTACAAAATAAGTCAAGCGGGCTATGAGTGGGTTGTTGATTACAGTGTACAATCGGTGCACTTGCGGATGGGATTAAAGCAAGAACTGGGTCATCAATATTGGTATGGAACGCAATTGTATGAAATCTGGCGACGAATAAAAACTGAAACAAGTAAACCTGCACCCGTAACAAAGTGTGGCATTATCTACCGATTCTTTATTTCACCCTTCACCGGATTGTTTGTAGCAATTAAAACCGGAGAACCAACGATCACGATCATTCACCCTCTTGTCAGACTTTACTATATGAAGGGACTTTTAGAGGCTTCCAAATTCACGGCAAGAACATGAATTGAGCATCAAGAATTTCCCAGCTTTTCCATCAATTCTTTTTGGACTAGCTCGGCCCGTTTTCTAACTTTTTCAGTTTCTTCAAAAATTATATGATCTTTAATTTCTTCCTTACGCTTTTCGTTGGATTTCAAAACTAAGCGTAAAAATTCCGAATCATAGACGCTTAAGAGCAGTTCGGTATTTGGGATGAGACAATGCCCACCAATCACGCCTGGATAATGCAGAGGTTTGTTTAACCTCAAACGATGTATGTCTTCGAGCATGTCTACTACCTGGTCAAAATCTGCGTTATAATGTCTCGAGATACGGTGCATTTCTTGGAAGCAAGCGATCATAAAAGCGCGATATGTTGTCTCAAAAAGTTTGGCAAGCTCCGTTTCTATAGAGCTTTTAAGGATTTTAACTTTTAATCCAAGTTTTTCAAAATGATCCTTTGCAGCCTCAGCTGAAGAAGTGGTGGTTCCACCAATATACTTCTTCCAAAAGCGTATATCATTTTTCATCATTTCAAGCGACTTGTGCATCCCACGAATGGGTGAATGAACTACAGGCTTCTGAGATCGTGTATAAATCTCCTGAGTAGTACCTGGAGGGACAGTACTATTTATTATTGTAAGCTTTGGTTCAAAGCTTTTAATATACCTAAGAGTTGTCTGAATAAACTCTTCTTGTTGTTTGCATGGATAGCAAATATGCATGACATGAACTTTCTCAGGCAACATAGTCTCACCGGTTATCTTGCGAAGTCTCTTGACGTCCAGATCAAAGCCGTAGACATCGAATTCTCCGCTTTCTTTCAGCAGTTCATACAGTGCGTAACCGACTTCACCTAGCCCAACAACCAACACTTTCTCTTTAGACATACTAATGCATTCCGAAGAGTTATTTTAGGAACATTTGCTGCCCTAAATATAAATATGCACCTATGTTTTCTATTTGTCGACCTTAACCTCTTCAATAAGGTCTACGATTGCATCCACAGGGTCATCAAGTTTTCCCAGCAAATTCTTAACATCGCATTTATGACCCATCAACTTTTCTGCGAATTTTGGCGTCTCAGAATATTCGACGTTGTATATTGGGAAGCCTTTTTTTATTAGGAAATCATTCACAAATTGATCTTGGAACATTTTGATGACTATTGCCGGCGTCCCTTGTAATGCTGCTTCTCGAGTTATCGTTCCCCCCACTCCGACAAATAAATCTGCTTGCGCCACCAAGCTCGCTGTGTCTATGAATCCTTTTGGAACTATTAAACCTTCACAAGTTTTACGTTCATATCTTGAAAGAAAAACAACTTTTCCGAGATTTGTTAACTTCTTCGATAAAGTTGCCATGTCAACTTTCACGTTTGCATAGACTGCTTTCTCTTCAGGTTCCCTGACTACAATGAGTGGTTTTCCAAAGTTGTATTCTACTCTATGGGTTGCGTTCTTAATCCATGCTGCCTCATCCACGCCATCAAATCCTACTAGTTTTCCATCAACAAGGTATTTCTGCAAGAATGCTTCAGGAATGCCCCTCGATGCGACGGCATAATTGCACAGGGGAAGTGTTAGTTTGTTGACTGCGTCGGCATATGGTGTGTCGACCGTCAAGATGAGTGGAATGTGCAAGCCAAAGGCGACACGACTTTGATCTACGGAACAATGCGAGATTGCTAGGTCAGGTTTTTCGGTTTTGAAAAGTTTGCAAAACAATAGTTGCCGTTTTGCTCCTGCCGCAGTTCTTGATATAAGAGACTGTGGGTCATAACTGCCGATTATGCGAAACGATTCACCGAGAAAGCGTGACAAAGTTAGGGTGTCAGGGTGTCTTCTAGTGCTCAGAATCACTGTGTGCCCCATACTACGTAGTCTTTTCGCTATCGCAACACCATATCGCACATGCTTACCTGTACATGCATCATACCAAACTTTCATATTTTTACCCTCAAAAATCTGCAACCTACAGCTTTTGCAGCCTCAGAATCGCCATCCGTATTTCCTACAAAAAGTATCTGACGGGAAGGCGTATTCAACTTATGTATTGCTATTTGAAGCTGTTGTATTCTATCATAACTGTCCTCACGAGTAATTACCCAAATAAAAGATAGATTCAGCTCCTTAGTTATTAGTTCTGTTATAGCTCTTCCTTGCATTGTGATCAGAACCCTGGGTTTTTTTAAGTACTTCTTGTAAAGTCGCGCCCCTTCTTGTATAATAGTCGCTTTTTCCCAAGCTACAAGTTCAGCTCGATCCCACACTTCAAAAATTGCAGTTCTCGTTTTTGTGTTAACTTCTGACAGCAACCTTGTAATGGGTTGCACTTTGGGGATCCCAGCAATTCTGCTAAACTCTTGGAAAAGCTCTGAATAATTGATGGGCAGGTTTACTAGCGTGCCATCTAAATCAAAGATAACCGCTTTGATCACTTGTACATTGCTCCAAGAACTTTACCCCTAAGAACTAATCTTGCAGGTGCATCCATGTGGCGTATCCAATACAAATCTTTTGGCAATACATCGAACTTTGGTGCATCGGGAATAGTTTCTTTAAATGCAAGCTTGACGTACAAATAAGGTATGTTTGCTCGGTAGCTTTTGTTCAGAACCTTACTGGCATAAGAGAAGAAAAAGGATGTTGTAAACATTCTTCCTGGATTAATCTCAGTAACACATGGTTCACCTTGAGCATTCTCTTTCAAATCGACACAGGCAATGCCATTGAAATTCGGATCAATTGCCAACACAGCTTCGGTGCTTACTTTGTTAACTCTTTCGTTATGTACCGTTCTCTGAACGGCAGGTGTACCCATTATGCCTGAGGGTGCAAGAGAAGGATAGATATACTCTAGCCTCTCTCTAGCCATGGAAAGCACTATTTCCCCATCTTTCCATAAGCTATGGAACCCAAAGTTTCTCCCTGGCAAATATTCTTGCGCTATGAATTCCCAATCTACATTCCTAGACCTCCAGTACCTTATCCACGACAGAGCTGCCTCAATGTTATTGGCAGGTGTGCTTCCCTTTCCTCCAGCGCCGTGCTTTGCTCTGATCCATATAGGACTACCAAATTCCTCAAAGGCTCTATTTATGTCCTTTTCATCACGAATTTCAATGGTTCTAGCAACGGGTATCCCCTTCTTCCTCCAAATATTTGTAGACTCAAATTTATCTTGACATATGTTTACTGCTTGCTTGGATGGCAAAAACACATTCGCTTTGATTTTTTCCCGATTCTCCGAAACAACCTTTACTTCAACGTCAGGCTGTGCATGAAGGAACTCAATTTTTTCTTTTTCAATTATGCTGTTTAGTCTGTCAATGTATCCTCTATCTTTGGCTTTCTGTATTAGATATTGCTTGTCGGTAGGCGCTAAATGCATGAAGTATTCGTCTGCTTCTGTGCCAACAACATAAATCTTTTCAGGTGCTATTCGTAGCGACATAATGAAATTTATCCCTGCTGGGCCTCCTGCACCTGTACACAACACTTTCTTCATATTTCCACCCAATAGTACTTAAGTTAACTTTCCCAATAGTATCGCTAATATGCTAATGGTAACCAATTTATATTTATTCTCGATATGACAAGCTTAAAACAGCAAAGCATTCAAGCAAAACGACTCTTTCGGGCCGGTCGTCTAGCTTGGTAAGGACATTGGCTTTACGAGCCAAAGGTCACCGGTTCAAATCCGGTCCGGCCCATTTCCACAGGGACTATTTTGGTGCGTCGTCGTCATCAGGACACGGTTTGCATAATGTTGCGTGCCCAAGCTTCCTATTCTGGGTGTGCATCAAAGTGTATTTCCTTTCGTCATAAGATATGAACATTATTGAAACTTTGGAGCCTGGAAAAGAGCCCAAGCCAACACGTTTTGAAGCTTTACGGGCTTAATTAACGTTTTCTAATGGTCAAAGCCTTCGAGTTAAACCACTTTAACCCAATACGTTCGGTATTCTTTTAGTTCATATTACAAACCACGCTTTTTTCGTCTTATCGGCGGTATTCTGTGTCTACAGCTGAGCGCTCTTCCTCTTTGTTGTTGTGTTTTTCTTTTACGCAGGCTCGGTATCGACGTAGGGATAGCCTGCTATAACTCACGAGTGCATCTTTTCATAGATGTGTCTCAATTAAACGATTTGAAGGATGATAATATAGAAAATCCTTAGTTGATGAATGTTTGATCAGTTTTCCACTGCGCCCATAAGCCCAGTATAAACTGATACCTCGAAGTTTGTTGCTGTGCCACCTTTTTTCTTTCCTCCATACTCAAATTGTCCTTTCGTAAAGAAGTCTTCTGACTGGCATATGAAATATCCACAGCGCAAACTCAAACTGCGCGGTTTTTCTGGAAATTGCCGGAAAATAGCCCAGCACGGAGAAGATTCAATCAATGCTTGGTTTTCTTTCACATTGGTTATATATGAATTCTCGCGGGTAGTCAAACACGTGAAGTGGTCAATAACCAAGGTTATGTTATTCGATGCTGCGTTGGGGCTCATGCCTGTAGGAATGATGCCGAGTTTCACGCTTCCTAAATTGCAGCTGGCGCCTCCACCGTTTGACGTTGCAGCCTTTATAGAGGAACTTTGAAGCTACATACGTGTCACCAGCAAAAACTTCTTAGTATTTGCCTTTAAACGCCTTGAGAAACGCAAAAGTTTTGAAAAGCATAGCAGAACCACCGCAACCAATAAAAAAGGTAGGTTTGCGGGTTTCTTCTCGATGAAATCTGGAGAGAATTACGTCTGCGTCGACTTTTAGGACATAATCGTATTCCGCCAACTTTTCTTCTGCTAGTGCTTTGTTGATGGCTGTAGCGACTCTCTCGCCAAGAGGCTCACTGAAGTCGGGTCTTACGTAAAAACACTTAGTATGTTCAAGCTTTTTAGTAGTAAGCTTTGCAACGTCTTCGAGCCCACCACGACAACAATTTTAGAGACTTCATTCGTTTGTTCAGTTAAGCTCCGTATTATTTCGCTAGGGTCGTCACGCAAAATTGGAACAATCGCCAGTATTTTCATGTACCGAATGTTACTCGTTCGTTTGTCTGATATAAGATTTCCCTCAAAACCTACGGCGCGCGTATGCTTTAAAAAAGTTTTTCCAACCATGTAAAGCGGTGAAAGAAACTCACAATTTAAGTTTATAGTTAGTTGCATAACTGATTAAACCACTGCGGCAGGAATTTTTGGAACCAGTTCGTTGCGAAGCTTAATCTTCTCGAGAGTTGGCTGAAAGCATTTTGTATTATCGATAAGAACTCTTCTTCAGATCTGAAGAAAGCGGTCGATACTTCGCGTTTGAGACATCTCCAGAGTTGCTCGATAGGGTTCAAATCAGGACTGTGCGGAGGAAGGAACGTTAACACTATGCCAAGCTCTTCTGCTTTTTCCCGGGTCACGATCGCTTTGTGAGACGGAAAATTATCAAGAATCAACGCTATCTTTGCTTTCGGATTGCTCTTCCTAACCTCTTCCAGAAAACTGCAAACACTCTCTTTCCTCGAGTTCTCCATAAACTCGGCTACGCTCACGCCATTTGGAGCGTAGAAACCAAACGTGTTAGCCCTATACTTTGTCGTGTCCTTCACAATCGTCGCCTTGCCAAAAGAATACACCCTCACAGTATTAGCGCAGGACTGCGCTCATCCAGAAAACCAACCACCACGTCTTCCTGAACTTCCAGGGCCTGCCTGGGTTCTTGATCTTCTATGTCATCGAGTTTTTTCATCGCATCTTCAAGGGTACTCTTAAGTTTGGCCTCAGCGTCATCGGGCCTTCGATAGTCCCTCGGATAAGGCTTACCGTACCTCATGCCCAGCGAATGCAGGATTCTGCTCACACTTACAGGATGGTAGCTTTGACCAAATTCGTCTTTGATGAGTTGTCTTGCTTCTTTTGAAGTCCAATAGTTTCTACTTTCCAGCTTCTGCTTGAGCTCTTCACGTTGGGCAATGGAGAGTTTTGAAGGTCTGCCTCCTCCAAATGTGGGTTTTAGCCCTTCCAAGCCATACGCGTTCCAGCGACTTAGCCAAAGGTAACCTGTTGTTTTGCATCTTCCAAGCTTCTTTGCTGCCGTTTCCACTTTTTCGCCGGCGTAGAGGCTCCGGATGAAGAACAATCTCTCCGCGAACCTTTTGCTCTTCTCATTCTTGATCAAGCTTTCAAGCTCTTCTTCAGAGAGATGCTTCACCACCAATACTGCTCACCTCCCACATAGAGCAGGAAAGAGCATCAGTTTAATTAGTTTTGTTAAAAACTATAAATCTGGAAATAGGCTTACTCGAGAAGACAGTGAGCATGGAATAAATACGGGTATTCTTGGCGACGGTCTCACAGGCCTGGCCGTGGGCTATTTCTTGAAACAACATGGGGAAAGCTTCGAAATACTGGAAAAAGAACGTGAATGTGGCGGCTTAATGCGTTCTCTACAACACGATGGCTTCACTTTTGACTATGGCGATTCACACGTTATCTTCTCTAAGGACATGGAAGTTCTGAGATTTATGCTTGACCTTCTAGAGAAAAACAAACTGAAAAACGACGAAACTCAAAAGTGATGTATAAGGGGCGTCTCATAAAGTATCCTTTTGAAAACGGTTTGTCGGGCTTACCTAAACATGAGAACTTCGAGTGTTTATACAGCTTTGTCAAGAAGCTAGTTGAGAGAGAAAAGGGGATTTTGAACAAGCCTGCCACCCTCAAAGAATGGTTCGCCTACACTTTTGGCGAAGCCATCGCCGAGAAATATCTCGTTCCCTACAACGAGAAAATCTGGAAGTACCCGCTTGACAAAATGGGCCTTGAATGGGTTGAGCGCGTGCCAAGTCCACCGATAGAGGATCTTGTCAAATCCTCGTTAGGCTTAAGCACGGAGGGATACTTGCATCAACTTCACTTCTATTATCCCAAAACCGGCGGGATTCAGGCCTTGATCAAAGCCATAGAAGGCAAGATAGACGAACGCTACATCATCCGAAGCTTTGAGGTTAAAAAGGCTTGTAAGAAAAACGGGAAATGGGCCATTTCAAACGGAAAAATTGAAAAATCCTATGACAGGGTTATTTCAACTATTCCAATTCAAAGTCTAGTGAACGCATTGAATGCACCTCATGAAATAAAAGAAGCAGCAAGTAACTTGAAGTACACCTCCCTCATTACAGTAATGCTGGGATTAAGAGGTCGATACCGCAATCGACTGTCTTGGCTCTACATTCCAGATCACAAGTATCTGGCACATAGGGTCAGTTTTCCATTGAACTACAGTCCCGAAGTTGCGCCCGCTGGGATGTCTGCGGTTATGGCGGAAATAACGTGCAAAAAAGGCGAATTATGGGCGAAGACAGATTATGAAATAACTAAACGCGTGATCGAAGATTTGAATCAGTTGCGGATCATCGATAAAAAGGACGTTTGTTTTAGCTTAGTCAAACGAGCCGAATATGCCTACGTGATCAACGATCTGAACTACGCAGAGAACATCAAGTGAATAAGAGACTACGTTGAGAAGATAGGAATTGCGCTCGTAGGGCGTTTTTCCGAATTCAAATACTTAAATATGGACGACTGCGTAAGACGCTCCAAAGATTTAGTCTCACACCTAACTAGTTATTCTCCGCATGATTAAGGAATATGCTGCTGCTTTATACATGCTTTTTCAAGTTCGCTTTCCCGAGACCTGTTGTCTTTGTTTTTTGTTTCTAAGAACGCATTTATTACTCTTGGTCTAAAAGTTGAAAACCGTGCTTGTTTCAGCATTTTGCCGACTATGGGAATAAGTCCAGTAGCGTCTGTGCCTAGCTTGCAGGTTAACGCATGCTCCAGTAGCCCTAACGTTTCGACGTTTATGAGGTCTCTGGTCAACCCTGTTTTGCGTATGGCCTGCTTGATTTCCTTTTCAGTGACATCTGTTGCGATTAGCCTGTCTAGAAGGGATCCGCGCCATGATAGGTACATTTCTAATTGTGCCTGTGCGAGTTCCGTTTCGATTAGGTTACTCTCTTCTTTTTTTATGACTACGACGTTCAGTGGCTGGTTTTCGTGGAACCCGTAGAGTTCGAGGATTTCTTTCAGCGGGGTTTTTCTTCCGTCGACGAGGCAGGCTTGAAGGTGTTGCAGCGGTATCGCTGCGAACGTGTTTGATACGTCAAAAATTCCCACGTCCAAGAGTAGTTTGTCCTCGTAATCGTTGATATGTGTTATGTAGCCTTTAAGTTCCTGGAGTGGCTTCAGCTTCTGTATGCTCCCAAGGCATGTGCCTATGGTTTTTGCTAGGTAGTTGGCGGCCGCGTTCTCATCTTCTCCTGCGATTGCTACTTGAACCCAGCCTTCGCCTTTAACGCCTGTTACTGTAAGGTTTGCGTCTAAGCCCTCAAGCATTCTTTTCAAGGCTTGTTCAACATAGCTCAGTTTGTTACTGCGCGTCTTTATCAGCAATGTGCTTTCGATCATGCTGTTTCGCCTAATAGGCTGCGTATTTCTTCGTGGAGTTTTTTCACTCTTTCAGCCGCACCGTTTTTGTGCTCTTTGGACAACTGCGTCATTGTCCATTCAATGGGTATCTGCTTTGCGTCTCCCGTGAGCTTGTCTGCGTAGCAGACGATTTTTTCTTCGAGTGTTTGCGGTGTGTACACGTCTTTTGGCCAGCCCAAGTTTTCCGCTTCTTCCTGCGTGATCCCGCCGCCGACATGGCGTTTTATTATGTTGACAACTTTTTCAGGCATGCCTGCTTTTTTCGCGATTTCGGCGCCTACGACCGCGTGGTTTACGCTGTGTGTTCTGGAGCGTCCTACGTCGTGGAGTAGCGCGCCAATCTCCACGAGGTCCACGTCTATGTTTAAACCTTTTTCTCGGAGTTTCCAGGCAATTTCAACCGCGCATGCTGCAACGGCTTCGCAGTGTTTTATTACTTTGGCGCTGCAACCGTTTCTGCTGAGGAAACTAAGGGCTTCCTGTCTGGAGGGAAGCTTTTCACTCACCGAGCTCCTTCCTTAGCTGGCTCACTTTTTCAGAGAGTTTTCTGACGAGTTTTTCGTTGTCATAGTGGACCAGCGGTTTGCCACAGCTGGGGCATTTGAAAACCATTTCTACAGCTTCCTCAAAAGTAACACGTTTGCATCCGGGCGAGTTACAGTAGTAGAAGTCATGGTTTTTCTCGTATTCAAGCCGGATGCTTAATTTTTCAAGCACACGTTTCTTTTGGCTGAGTATGAAGCCTTCAAGCTGTTCCGGCTGAAGTTTCCAATGGAAGATGAACCATCCTGTCTTAGGGTCACGTGTCCTGCGAAGGCTTACGAGCGAGTGGTCATAAAGCTTGTAAAGTATCTTCCTGACTGAGTTAAGTCTGACCCCTGTTTTGTTCGCTATCTCGTCGTCTGTGATTTCGCCGGTGCTTTTCAAAATATTTATCAGCTTTACAGCTTCTTCGTCACCGAGCGCCATGGCCACTTTCGTTAATGTTGCATCGTCGATGGTTGACAACATATTCTGTTTCCTTTCAGCCAACTATATTTATTGTGCTTGCTGCCATAAAACTCTTCTTCAAGTTTTCAACAGATTTCAATGATTAATTACGGTCTTTTTTCCTCGCTTTTGCGGGATAATTCTTATCTTCGCGTTGACATGTTCATATGTTAGTTCCTTCCCCATGAAAAACCTGTCCAGAAACACCGCAAGCGCGGCGCATTCCGAATGCGGCTGGTTCCCAACTGCAACGTTGAAATCTGAAACCTTGGGCGAGTAAAACTCACGCGGAACCTTTTGGCTTCCGACGACAATAAGTAAGTCTCGGTCTATGCTTCGGATTCTTTCCATCACGTCGGAAGTTTGAATGTTTTCTCCGTACACTGTTAAATGAACGATGATGCCGCCTTTCTTTCTCCATGCTTCAACTGTACTCTTCCAAGGTTTACCCATTTCTAAAAGGAATTTTCCGCCCCACCTCTCCACAACTTTCTCCACTGTTTTTTGGACGCCTAAATCCTCAACATCCGAAAGTATCAGTCCCGACGCGCCTAAAGCACGCGCAGTTAAAGCCACATGCGACGTGAGTCTGAAGTCGCGGTGAGGTCTATGTCCCCACCTTAACACGTATATTTCAACCAAGACGCTTTGCCTCCTGCCTACGTAGTGCTTGCTAACTGAATTCTCCCACCAAGTTCCATCGCGCGGCTTCTCAGTTTTTCCATCACTGTTGTCTTCGCTTCAAGAGTGACAATTACGGATTTATGCGTGTACTCTTCGTTTTTAACTATGGCCTCGTTATGGACCCGTGAAATAAAAGACATGACGTTGCCTTCAAGCGGCAACACAATTGTTGCTTGAAGATAATCTTTGAATTCTCCAAGGATCCTGTCTTTGAGCGAATCCAAATTTGTTCCATCAAGCGCCGAAATAGGCACGGGCTTTCTCGTTTCACTTTGTACAGCCTCGAGTTTTTGCTTCAGCTCGTCCTTGCTTAGTAAGTCTATTTTGTTCAGCGCTGTTATTAACGGGACACTTGAAGCGCCTATGTGACTGATCGTTTCGAGACACACCTTGTTCTTTTTCAAAATGGTTTCCACAGGCTCGCTTGCGTCCACAACAAGAACGATCAGGTCAGCGTAAATTGTTTCCTCTAAGGTCGAATGGAAAGCTTCAATCAATCTAAGTGGAAGTCTGTCAATGAATCCGACTGTGTCGGTCAATAGAAACTTTTTTCCCGAAAACTCTACGGCCCGCGTAGTAGTTGAAAGTGTACTGAACAAGCCTTGCGTCACGAGTACGCTTTCGTTTGTCAAAGCGTTGAACAATGAACTCTTCCCTGCGTTCGTGTAGCCCGCAAGCGAAATCGTGGAGAATCCTAACTCTGCTCTTCTTTCTCTTTGAAGCACTCTTTTCCCGCGGATTCGTCTGAGTTTTTTCTGTATAGTGTGCACTTGCCGTTTCACAGCTTCATGGTAAACATCAGCCTCGTAAGCTCCAAGCCCCATGAACCCCGGTTGCTCCTTCATCTTTGCCAGTCTCACTCGCTCTTTCGCATGAGCCAGCTCATACTTCTGCCTTGCCAGCTCAATCTGAAGCTTCGCTTCCGTTGTCGTTGCCCTTCTCGTGAAAATCTCAAGGATAAGCTGGAACCTATCGATAGCTTCAACCCCTGTGGCGCGAGCAAGATTATACTTCTGCACTGTCCTCAACGGATTGTCGAAAATAATCTTTTCTGCGGCTGTCTCCTTGACCAGCGTAGCCAACTCTTCAACTTTGCCTGCCCCAAGCTGGTATCTTGCGTCTGCGCTTCTTACCTGTTCAATTTCGGCGACCACCGTGTACCCGGCGGACTCGGCGAGTCTCCTTAGCTCTCCAAGGCTCGAGGCTTCGCGGTTTTCTCTCCTTTGGACGATGATGGCTCTCGTTCCCGCTATTCCTCTCCCTTCTCTCTGTTAAGTCTGACTATGTCGCCGAGTGTAGTTTTCTGAGCCTGAGCCTTGAGGATTTCCCCCTTTGGCTCTTCTTCCACAACCGGCGTAAGAAGTTTAATCTTCAATGCATGCTCCAGTTTGGAGGCGAGCATGTTGTCAGGCTTCATTTTTCCCGCTTCAAGCTTCTTCAGCACAGACTCCTTCTCGTTTATTTTTCTGGCAAGTTCTTCATGAGAAAGGCCGAGCTTTTCCCTAGCCCGCCTAATTAAAGCATCATATCCATCCACCACTTCACGGTCAGCTTCCACGGTTGTTCGCGCCGCCTTTTTCCGCGTGAGATGTGTAGGTAAAGCTGGCTTCGACGCCGAAATTGTAGATTTATCCTCATCCGTAGTTACGGTTTTTCCATATTTTGCGCATGCGCTGCAAACCGTTAGTTTAGCGCCTTCAATCACAGCGTTTACGGCGGCGCCATGGATCTTTCGTCCGCAGACTTCACACCGCACTGCACTCACCTAATAGTCTTTTTATTACTGGTTATGTTTATAGTTGTCGAACCTGGAAACGGCCAAATTCAAGGTGAATGATTTGGAAAATCTGTTAAGGCGTGTTCGAAGCGTTGCCGACTATCAGTTCGGTAATGGCGTAGGTGCTGAACTTTTTCCCGAAAATGTGCAGATAATCTGTTCAAAGATTACTGGCCGAATACGCTACGTCAGCATTAACGGCGAAAGACTTGCAACGCTTCGTCCCACAGACGGAATGCTCTCAATAAGCTTAGCCGCTGCAGAACGCCTCGCAACCAATGATAGAAACGCTTGTTGCTTCGTCACGGTTACTGAAGAAGCAGCCAAGCATGTTTCGGCCGGCAGCGATGTTTTTGCGGCACATGTTCTTGAAGCGGACGAAGAGGTTCGGGCAAGAGATGAAGTAATCGTTATCGACGAGGAAAAGCGTGTGCTCGCCGTAGGTCGCGCGTTGCTCGCTAGCTCTGAAATGTGTGCCTTCAAGATAGGTGTGGCAGTGAAGGTCAGGCATGGTAGCAAACAGCGGACGGAGTGAAAATTAAAGTATATGTGTCTCTGTAATCGAATATTACGGTGGCGTTGGTCATGCAGCGACGCATAAACCCACGTGAAGCCAAACGGATGATGCAACGCATGGGCTTGAACATGGAGGCTCTACCAGAAGTTGAACAAGTAGTCATACGCATGCCTTCTAAGGAAATAATAATTGAAGCACCAGAAGTGGCTGTGCTTAAGGTCCAAGGTCAGAAAGTTTTTCAGGTTGTGGGCGGCACAATAACGGAAAAAACACCTGAACGTAAACCTCAAGCCGTAAACATATCAGAAGAAGATGTTAAACTGGTCGCGGACCAAACAGGGAAAAGCCTTGAAGAAGCCAGGAAAGCCCTGGAAGAAAGCGAAGGCGACCTTGCAAAAGCAATTCTACTGCTCCAATCATAAAATTAACTTGGTCAGCCAATTTGCCGTTCCAATACCGCCGCTACAGCGTTGATTAATATGGATGCATACGATGTTGCCGTCGTAGGGCATTTTTCAATAGACTCAATTATCATCCCAAGCCAGCTTGCCCCCGTCAAAACGCTAGGCGGAGCTGTGGCCTACACGAGTTTAACCGCTCAACAATTAGGCTGTAATGTTGTAGTGCTCTCGAAAGTAGGAGATGATTTTCCCCAAGTTTACATGCGCCGTCTCAAACGATGGGGGATCGACTGTTCAAGGGTGCGCCGACTAGAGAGTGCTCAGACAACATCCTTTATGCTTACGTACGATGAACAGCTATCCAATAGGTCCATTAAAATAGTCGCCATAGCGCCACCGTTGACAACCACAGATGTTGCGGGCGCTCCAGAATCCAAAGTTATTCACATAGCTCCAATCGCAAACGAAGTTACCAATGAGGTGGCTGAACAATTGCGGAAAAAAGCTCGAACGTTATCGCTTGACCCGCAAGGTCTCCTCCGCGTTTTCGACAGCCAAGGGCAAGTAATGCTTCGTCCAACACATAACATGAAGATACTGGAAATGGTGGACGTTTACAAGTCTTCAATCGAGGAGATTCTAGTGCTGACGGGGAAACCAGACATAGCATCAGCTATAGGTGTGGTTCACAGCTTCGGTGTAAAACTTGTACTCGTGACGTTGAGCCAGGAAGGTGTCCTTCTCTCAACAGGTGAAGGCGTGTATCGCATTCCCGCGTACCCGAATAGAAGAGTTGTGGACCCCACAGGCGCCGGAGACGTCTTCATAGGCGGTTTCATCGCTGAATACATACATAAAAAGGACCCAGTCTGGTGCTCTTGTGTCGGTGCAGCGGCTGCCTCCGTCGCATTGGAACATGTGGGGACAAGTTTTCGCGTTGGAAAGGCTGAGACGTATCAGAGAGCGACATGGATATACGAAAAGAGAATTAAGCAGCCGCATACATTATAAGCCCTTAAAACGCGAGGCGCATGCTGTTGGGTCGTGTCGACAAGGGAATAAAATGTTCAGTGCAAAACTGCAGCAAAGATGCCGCACGTTCAATCGCCGCGGAAAAAGCAAAATCTGCAGGACTAAAAATAAATGTTGACGCGAAACGTACATACTTATGCAAGGAGCATTACAAAGAGTTCAAAAAGAACACGAAGAAGGAGAAACTGCTTGACAAGTGGCGGTTTAACGCTTAAAAGGAGATGATGCTCGTACCATGCGAATTTTACAGTTGCATTCAAACTATATAGTCTACACTCCGGTGGAAAAGGAAATCGAGTTGGCAGAGGAAGCTGAGAAAAAAGAAAAACGTCTAGACAACCTTCTCGTGCTCTTTGTAGCCGTCGAAGCCGGGGACGATGAGTCCTCTGCTAAAAAAGCCATCGATGACGCCAAAGCATTTATGGAGAAAATGGCTGTAAACACCCTTCTCATTTATCCCTATGCTCACTTAAGCAGTGAACTAGCTGCTCCTGTAAACGCGTTACGACTTATAAAAACCATGGAAGCCTACGCGAAAGAGCAAGGACTTGAAGTGCACCGCGCGCCATTCGGCTGGAACAAGCAATTCACGATTTCAATAAAGGCGCATCCGCTCGCGGAGCAGTCGCGTAGTTATGCGCCTGCAAAGACAGAAGTTAGCCAAGTTTCTGAGGCGTTGAAAGCCGAAGAGAAGCTTGTGTCATACTGGCACATTCTGCAGCCTGACGGAAGCCTGATTCCAGTCGAAGACTTCAACTTTTCAGGTCATGAACAGCTTGAAAAATTCGCCAAGTACGAAATCAAGAAAGCACGCGCAAGCCAGCAGACGCCACCGCACGTACCGCTTATGAAGCGGTTGGAAATAGCCGACTACGAACTGGGAAGCGACCCTGGGAACCTCCGGTGGTACCCAAAGGGGCGCTTCATTAAGTCTCTGCTCGAGCAGTACGTGACCTCGAGAATGACGGAATACGGTGCCATGGAAGTGGAGACGCCTGTGATGTATGACTTCCAGCATCCTAGCCTTGCAGATTACCTAAACAGGTTCCCCGCGAGGCAATACGTACTGCGCTCAGAAGACAAAGAACTTTTCCTCAGATTTGCCGCTTGTTTCGGTCAGTTCCTGATGATTCACGATGCACAGTTTTCATATAGACAGATGCCGCTGAAGCTTTACGAGCTGACGCGTTACAGCTTTAGACGTGAAAAAAGCGGCGAGGTTGTTGGTCTAAGGCGCTTAAGAGCGTTCACGATGCCTGATTGCCACGTGTTCTGCACTGACTTAGAACAGGCAAAAAAAGAGTTCATCGCTCGCTTCCGGCTGTGCATCGACGTCTTAGAAAAAATAGGACTTGATAGAGCAGACTACGAAGCCGCCATAAGGTTCACAAGAGACTTTTACGAGGAAAACAAGAATTTCATCGCTGAGCTGGCGCGGGTCTTCGGCAAGCCCATGCTGGCTGAAATGTGGTCAGAACGTTTCTTTTATTTCAGGCTGAAGTGGGACTTCAACTTTGTTGACAACCAAGACAAGGCAGCTGCTTTATCAACAGACCAAATCGACGTTGAAAACGCCAAGAGATATGACATAAGCTACGTCGACGAAAAAGGAGAAAAACAGACCCCGCTGATACTGCATTGTTCGCCAAGCGGCGCCATAGAACGCTGCATCTACGCGTTGCTGGAAAAAGCATACAGGGAGCAACAGGCAGGAAAGCTTCCGATGCTACCGATGTGGCTTTCACCAACCCAGGTAAGGCTAATCCCAATGTCTGAAAAATTCCTCGAAAAGGTGGAGGAAATAGCCGATGAGATCGAGGCGAAAGGCGTGCGTGTCGACGTCGACGACAGACCCTTCACGCTTCAGAAACGCGTAAGGGAAGCTGAAACCGAATGGATCCCGCTGGTCGTCGTAGTCGGGCAAAGAGAACTCGACTCGGGGCTTCTTCCGGTAAGAGACCGTGAAGCCCATGGAAAAATACAAACCCTAACGTTAGACCAACTCGTAGAAAGGGTCAAGGATAACATGAAAGGCAAAATCTTCAAGCCTCTACCGCTGCCACGGCGCCTGTCAAAAAGACCTCAATTCTACGGTTGACGTTTATGCGCTCGCGCGGTTCCAAAAAGTATATCAAACTTAACGCGTGAGTATGAAAACCATTAAAGCAGGAGAAAACCTAATGTCGAAAGAACTACAAGTTTACATCGACGGCGTATACTATCCCAAGTCAGAAGCCAAGATCTCTGTGTATGACCATGGATTACTCTATGGCGACGGCGTCTTCGAAGGTATACGAGCTTATAATGGCGTAGTCTTCAAGCTGAAAGAACACATCGACAGACTTTACGCTTCCGCGCATGCGCTGATGCTGCATATTCCCTTAACGAAGGCGCAAATGATTGATGCCGTGGTCGAAACCCTCCGCCGAAACAGTCTCTCTGACGCCTACATACGACTTGTCGTTACACGAGGCGTAGGCGACTTAGGATTAGACCCGCGTAAATGCCCTAAGCCTTCAGTGATAATAATAACGGACACAATTGTAGTCAACAGAGAAGATGCCAAAGCAAAAGGCATATCCACAATAATCTCATGGGTTCGCAGAGACGCTGTAGACGCAACAAGCCACGAGGTGAAATCACTTAACTACTTAAACAGTATACTAGCAAAAATTGAAGCCAACATAAGCGGCGTAGACGAAGCCATATGCCTCGACAGGAACGGTCTTGTGTGCGAAGGAGTTGGAGAGAACCTGTTCCTCGTGAAAAACGGTCAAATTTGCACTCCACCCGCGGACGTCGGCGCCTTGCCGGGCATAACTGCGCGCGTCGTCATTAAGCTGGCGCGAGAATTAGGCTACAACGTCGTTGAATCCGACATAACACCGTATCAACTGTTCAGTGCAGATGAACTTTTCTTCACAGGGACCGCGGTTGAAGTAGTTCCGATCGTAGAGGTAAACAGAAGAGTAATCGGCAATGGACAGCCAGGCCCTGTCACAAAACGTTTGATGGCGGAGTTCCAAAAGCTCGTGCTTGACCCAAAAAATGGTGTTCCAATAAGCTGACAAACTGCCCGTTAAATGTCAACATGCCAAACGTTTTTTCATGAACTTCTCCATTTCGCTGAAAGCCCTCTCAAGAGTTTCAACAGTAGGCAGAAAAACTATCCTCACATGTCCAGCACCATACACAGGGTCGAAGCCTGAACCGTGCACAAGAAGCACACCCGTCTCTTTCAGCAGCTGCACTGCGAATTCGGTATCTGTCTTCCACGCTTTGCCTATGGCATGCACTTTCGGGAAAATGTAGAATGCGCCTTCTGGTTTGGCGCAGCTTATGCCTTCAATCTCATTCAGCCTCTTCCATGTGTAGTCCCTTCTTTCTCGGAGTTTTTCAACGAGTTCTCGAATGTGACCCTGCGGGCCCCTCAACGCGGCTATGGCTGCTTTCTGAACAGGCGTGTTCGCGCAGATGCGAATTCGCTCTTCTTTTTCAATCGCTTCCCTTAACTCGTCAAGCTCCCCGTTTCGGTCATGGAAGTAAACGTAGCCTAGGCGCCAGCCTGTCATCAAGTAAACTTTTGAGAAACCGTTAAGACCGATGACAGGCACATCTCCTGCGATGCTGGCTGTGCTTACATAGTTCTCGCTGTACCTTATCTGGTCGTAGATTTCATCCGACACTACTGGCAGCTTGTATTCGCCAGCTACATCCAATATTTGCTTAACCACTTTTTCCCCGTAAAGCGCACCTGAAGGATTGTTCGGGTTGATTACGACGATTGCCCGTGTTTTTTCAGACACTTTCCTTCTTAAATCGTCGACGTTAGGTTGCCATCCCCCTTCCTCGACAGTTTCGTATGTTACGGGAGCGCCTCCGAAGAATTTCGCGTACGAAATATACGGAGGGTACGCTGGACCAGGAACAAGTATCTCATCGCCTTCCTCGACTAAAGTGGCTAAAACCATCCTTATGCCTTCTGAAACGCCCGCTGTGATGACGATGTCCTCGGGCGAAAGGTTGACTCCGTTGATTGCTTTTTCCTTCTCAGCTACTGCTTGCCTGAGCTCCGGTAAGCCTTCAGAGGGCGAGTAATAGTTCTCTCCCTTCTGGACGGCTTCAACCAGTGCTTGCGTGATGTGCGCGGGTGTGGGAAAATCAAATGCAACAGGGTCGCCTATGTTCAAGTAAAAAACCTTTCTCCCACTATTAGCGTATGCGTTTGCGTTGGCTACAACGTCGCGGATGGCGTACTCCAGAGTTTTTGCTCTGGCTGTGATTTTAATACGCGTCAACATTGAATCCCGTTACGAAAGCACAGAAGCATCTTCCATAAACATAAAGTTTCCGAAAACACGGTTACCATCAGCTGCCATAGTCTTGCTTGCATGTGCGAAAACAATCGCCGACAGCAGCAGCTTGTGAACCGCAAACGTTTTTTGCGGATTTTGCCATCGTTCGCTACGTTGCCCTCTAGTATGACCTTGCAAAATACACAGTCTCAGCTGTTTCTTTGCCACAGCAGATGCAGCTTGAGGTGGCAGCTTCCTTTTGAAAAGGCTTGAACCTTATTGTTGCGCCTGTTTCCGCCTTGATTTTTTCTTCACACGCTGTGCTTCCGCACCATGAAGCTCTGATGAAACCTCCCTTCGACTTGAGCACTTCCCTAAATTCATCGTAATTAGCAACCGTGGTTATGCGATCTTCCAGAGCCTTTCGTGCTCTTGCCAGCATGTCTTGTTGAATTTCTTCAAGTAGCTTTACAATCACTACGCATGCTTCATTATCTTTTACGGTTGCTTTCGAAAAAGTATCTCGCCTCACAACTGTTACTTGCTGCTGCTTAAGGTCTCTTGGACCCACCTCAACTCGAAGAGGTACACCTTTTAATTCCCAGTAATTAAATTTCCAGCCCGGCGTGTATTCTTGCCTGTCGTCTAGTACCGTGCTTATTCCTTTTTCTTTAAGCTGTATGGCTATTTCTCTTGACTTTGAAATTAAACTTGTTGATTCTGCATTCTTATACGGTATTGGAATAACCACAACCTGAACAGGCGCGACCTTGGGCGGTAACACAAGTCCTCGGTCATCTCCATGAACCATAACCAAGGCGCCTATAAGCCGTGTGGAAATTCCCCACGAAGTCTGCCACACAAAGTGTTCTTTCTCGTCTTCACCCACGTATTTTATGTCGAAGACGCGCGCAAAGTTTTGACCAAGGTTATGCGAGGTTCCCATCTGCAAAGCTTTTCCATCAGGCATCATAGCCTCTAGCGTTGTTGTGTACAGAGCTCCCGCAAACTTTTCACTTTCCGTTTTGACGCCAGCAAGTACAGGGATCGCTAAGTAATCTTCAATGAGCCGTTTGTAGCATTCAAGGATCATCAGTACTTCTTTTTCCGCTTCTTCTTCAGTTGCATGCGCAGTGTGCCCTTCTTGCCATAGAAACTCACGTGTCCTCAAAAAAGGCTTAGTGGCTTTTGTTTCCCACCTGACGATATTGCACCATTGGTTGACCTTAACTGGGAGGTCACGCCAACTCCTAATCCATTTTGAAAACGTTGCATAAATTATCGTTTCAGAAGTTGGTCTTATAGCAAGCCTCTCTTCAAGCGGTGTGTTCCCGCCCATAGTTACCCAAGCAACTTCGGGTACAAAGCCTTCAAAATGCTCAGCTTCCTTTTTTAGGAAGCTTTCAGGGATGAAAAGTGGGAAGTAAACGTTCTTATGTCCGCTTTCCTTCAAAGTTCTGTTGAAAACTTCCTGAATTTTCTCCCAGATCGCGTAGGAATGCTCTCTGAAGATCATGCATCCCTTTATAGGTGCATAATCTGCTAGGCCTGACTTCAGGACGACGTCGGTATACCACTCCGAGAAATCCACGTTTTTCTTAACAGTAACACCTAAGTCTGACATATGAGTCTCGCTTCATGTTTCAAGTGTGCTAAATATAACCATAACGGCCGAAACCATCTTAAGCTGGTGTGCAAGACTTGCAGACCACTGTTCATGACTTATAGCTTTCCAGTTCTCAAGGTTCAAGCAGTTTTCCAGAGTAATCGAATATCCTAAAGCTGTTTTCAGCATTATGCGCGCCTGCTTTAGTGTTTATTGACCTGTATGTGTTGTCGCATTTCGTACATGCTGTGCCTTGCATGCTTGCCTAGGCTACGCAGCGTTTTTTCTGCTGTGCGTACGCTGCAGAGTAAGTCGTCGATTGTGGCGATAAATGTTGCCAGCGTCGTATTAGCTTCTATAGAGGTTATTACAGCCTTGCCTTCGATTGTGGTTCTAACAGTTAATCCAGGAGGCGTCTTGAGGTTATCCGGCGAGATAGCCCTCGCAATGGCCTCGGCAGTCTTTCCATCGCCGTATTCAAGCATTACTTCAGCCTGCAAGTCTTTCACCTTTCAGTTGTTTTCCAACTAACTCGTTTACGGTTTGAATGAACTGGCGTGTCTTTTCTATAGAAACTTGCCCTCCAGCCGCAATGTTGTGTCCCCCACCGTTTCCTCCATGTAACATGGAGGCTGCATGCATAATTTCTCCCAAGTTTATGCCTCTGCGAATGGCCCTGTCGGTTGTACGCGCAGAAAATTTTGCTACGCCTTGGTCTTCGACGTGTGCATATGCGATAAGTGGTTTTTCAGCGTTCGGAAGGTTCATTGCCATAATGGATGAAACGGTACCGATTATTTTTTCGTTTATGAAGTTTTCTCCATGTATGACGTAGATGTTTTCCAGTTCTTCAAAGCAGCCTGGTTTCTCCATAACCCAGCTTAGGTACTTGTTAATGCTTCGTCTGTACTCTTCTAACACTGTGTTTGCTTCTTCCAAGGCTGCACCGCGGTCTCCCATACATAATGCAATGCCAAGACTTGGCCGATCCATTCTTCCGGTAGAATTGAGCACAACAGCGAATTCTCGAGCATCCCTCAAAGGCGTCCACGGTTCTTCCTTGAGAAGAATATAGACTTCGCCTATCAAGTTTGTCGCTTCAAAGTGTAGCCCCATTGACAGCAAATGTTCCGCAAGTGCAGAGCACAGTTTTCTCTTTTCTTCCTCTGACAGGTCTCTGAGCGCACGCCACCGTTCATTTTCTTTCGTTTTTATACCTAAACTTGACAGAAAAGATAGTGTTTTGTCTTCTTCCCCGCTTATTCCAGGAATGAACGGATTTGTCGTGCTTGTCAACGCTTTATGGATCGGCCGCGTCTCTCTCCCGAAAAGAATCAAGTCTTTCTCAACCTTGACCAAACTCGCATTTAAAGCGTCTTCAACTATCTTCTGGTTTAATCCGCCAAGCTTTCGCTGGTCATACTTATCCTGCATGTCGCCTAAGGCTCCCACAAGCGCTATAGGCGATAAGTCAATGTTTTCAGGGTTGAGAGCTTTTACCGTAAAGTAAGCAACACCTGAACCGCTTACATCATTCGCGCCGTCTATCCCATGCAAATGCGGGTTCACGTGGACTACGTTGCTGCATGCTTCACCCAGCGGTTGATGGTGATCAAGAACCAACACTTTGAAAGATGCTAACTTCTCGTTCAGAAGGTTAAGGTACCCACTTCCGAAATCCGCTAAAACTACAAGGTCTGGTTTGTCGGCGATAACTTCGCTTACAATTCTTTCGTCTACCCATTGGGTGACTCTCACACGGAACTTTGCACCGAGCCTATACAAGGCTTTCCCAATTATGCCACCGGCGGCAACGCCGTCCGCGTCCAAGTGCGAAAAGACATGTATGAATCCGTCTTCTTGTGTAACTTCGCGAAAAACTTCTGCACCTAGCTTGACAGAGGAAAGGAACTCGTTAACGTCGCCTAAAGTAGTGTTCATGGCTTTCACACGTGTAAAGACGGTGTTTCAAATTTAAAGTTGACGAAGCCGAAACCAAAAGCTAAGGAAAAGTCAGGGTGGCCTAGTCTAAGCGATCGAAGCTATCTTTGTCTCGTATTTCCAGTTTTTCGGCAGGATGCCTTCACGTTTGTAATATCGCGAGAGTTTATGGATTTTTGCCTCTATTAGCTGCATCGCTCTTTTATTATGCAGGTCTTTCGGATGCTTCTCCAAATGCGTTGCTAAGCTTTTAGCTTTCTTCATCAAGTTAGCTAAGTCCTCAGGCATCGAAGGCGCCAATCCAGCGTTCTGCAGTATTTCAGTTATGCTCTTACCCGTGATCGGCTTAACTAATGGAATCGCATACTGATCTCTGAGGATCGTTCCTATGCTGCTGGGCGAATGCCCTTCTTTGCCCAACCTAATTATGAAAGCCTCAACCTCTTCAGGTTGATATTTACACCAACTTGGAGGGCGTCTGCTCACAGGACGCGTCGAATGTGACCTTCCCTTTTCCTTCTTTGGCATGAATACACCCTAAGCCGTGTATGACCCACAATACACGGATATTTAAAAATATTGATTATTCACAATTAGCAGTGTCTCTTTCTCTCATGGCTTAACAAGGCTTTAAATCGTGAAAATTGCTTGGAATAAAGTGCCGCAGCGACCAATGCGCGTTCCACGCGTTTTTCATTGAACGCAATGTGTTAAAGAACATTTAGAAGACACAGAATCAATCAGCAAGTAGTCCTCAATAAATTAGGTTTACTGCTTAGTCGTTGAGGTTTTGTCCGTCTTTCTCGTTGCGTCATTCTCAAGGAAAATGAAAAAGCGCTTTTGCACAGTGAAACTTTTCACGACCGCTCCAAGCGGCTCCTACGCTGAAAGTTTGTCTATAGAACGCAATAAACACACGATTTTTGATGAAGCAATTAATTGTTGTTCATGCTTTTCTTTTCTGGCTCAACCGAAGGTCGGTCGCAGCTAACGATCAGCTTTTTTGTAGTACACTGCGAACTTTCTAAGCGCGATAGCTCTGTGCGAGACTTTGTTTTTGTCTTGTATACTCATTTCCGCGAAGGTTTTTTCATTATTAAGAGGCTTGAAAATTGGGTCGAAACCAAAGCTTGGTCTTCCAAAGTTTCGTGGTTCTTGCGTCGTTATGCTTCCGTCTACCCGCCCGGTGAAGCATATAGGTTTGGGTAGTTCCTCATCTAAGTAAGCGATGACTGAAAGGAAATGCGCTTTTCTGTTCTCGACGTTCGCCATGAGCTTTAGTAGTCCAGCGTTGCCTATTGTCCTGTACACGTAGGACGTATATGGTCCTGGGAAACCGTTCAAAGAGTCCACAAAAAGCCCAGCGTCTTCAACTATGATGGGTAAGTGGCAGTGTTCGAAGGCGTGTTTAACACTTGCGCTTGCGATTTCTTCTATGCTATCATTTTGTATCTCAAGACTTTTAACTCTTATCATACCAATGGCGATCCCATACTCTTCAAGGGTTTCTCGGGCCTCTTTGAATTTGTTAATGTTGCCCGTAGCCAAAAAGACAAATTTTCCCCTGAATGTGAAGTTCCCTTCAGACTCGTTGTTTTCTTTCTGCAACGTAACGCCCTCTTCTCTCTATTTCAGCGATTTTCTCAACAACCTTTTCAGTATCGTTCTTGCCCATGACCTCAGTGTACCCGCTTATTATGTTTTCGAAGCATTCCTTAGCAAACTGGTAATGCGTGCTCTGCAAGGCTCTTTTCATCAAGTGCAAATCTACCCCTCGGTCTTCAAGCTGCAGGGACTTAGATCCTAAACCGAAATCCACAAGTACAATTTCTTCACCATTAAGGATAATGTTGGAAGTCGTCAAGTCTCCATGGACGATTCCGTATGCGTGAAGTCTGCCGATTGCTTGGCCAATCTTTAGGCAAAGCTCTTTTCTTTGCTCTCTTTTCAAACTGGCAAGCATGGTTTTCGCCTGTTGCCCTTCTATAAACTCCATAACTATCGTTGTATCCTTCAAATTCACATGGTATATCTGGGGTGCACGAACACCTGCTTTCTTTGCTTCATGTATCAAAAGAGCTTCATGGATCGTTCTGTAGCTTCTGATAGTTTCATCTAGCTGCCTGTGGCGGTAAATCTTCGGCACACGTTTCTTAAGAACCGCCTTTTTTCCATGCCAACATGCAAGGTAAATCCTTGCTTCCGCGCCCTTCTTCAGCAATGCAAGCGGCGTTACCTGACCCATAGCGCATCAACCTCTTCGACTCGCCATTTTGGCTTGACAATGCTTTCCTCGATTAGTGTGACGATTCCAGACATGTAGGCCAGTACACCTGCCCAAGCAATCATTGCACCATTGTCCATCGCGTACTCTTTTGGCACTACTTTGAATTTTACTCCATGCTCTTCAGCCACGGCTCTTAGCATAGTTTGAAGCCGCATGTTTGAGGCAACGCCGCCTGTGAGAAGCAGCTCATGCTTTTCAACATGCGCGATGGCTCTCTCCGTGACTTCTGCGATCATTGAAAAAACATGTTCTTGGAGACTGTAGCATAGGTCTTCAACTCTGCATTCGCTTTTTCGAAGCTGCGCAATTGCAGCTGTGAGTAACCCGCTTAAGGAAAAATCCATTCCTTTAACCGTATAAGGCAGCGCGATAAGTCTTTCACCTCTAGCCGCCGCCTCTTCTAAGATGGCGCCAAGCGGTTTTCCACCTTCCCGCCTCAGTCCAGCCTCCCTTGCGAAGACATCGATGCAGTTTCCAACAGCAATATCCAAGGTTTCGCCGAAAACCCTGTACCTTCCAGAATCAAAAGCTGCCACAATCGTATTGCCTCCAGACACGTACACAGTTACAGGGTCTTTTGTTTTCGTCGCAAGCTTCCCGATTTCAATATGCGCGACTGAATGGTTGACTCCAACAAGGGGTATTTTCATGTAAGCTGCCAAGGTTCTAGCCACCGTGGCACCTGTTCGAAGACATGGTCCTAAGCCAGGTCCCTGAGAAAAAGCCACGACCTTTACTTCTGCAGGCGATATTGCTGCTTCATCAAGAGCCCTGCAGAGAACCTTCTGCGCAACTTCGGCATGGTGCCTTGCTGCTTCTCGAGGATGAATTCCGCCTTGCTCAGGTATATAGCTATCTGTAACATTGGCCAATATTTCGCCTGTGAACGTGGCGACCCCTACACCAAAATCGTCTGCTGTGGATTCGATGCCTAAGCAGTATGCTTTTTCCTTCACCGCTTCTCACTCCATGGACGATTTCATATGCACCGAAGTTTTTAGGCCTACATGTTTTTATCTTAAAGTGTGCACATATAATAACATAAAGCTGAATAATAACACAGAGTTGGGAATCGACCGCAGATGCCTAAAAGGAACGACCTTGAACAAAGAGCACTCCATTACATAGTTAACACTGGGTACACAGGTATTCTTCAATCCGACCTTTGGCGAGAGCTTGGCGCAAGCAGCCGAGAAGGTTCACGCGTAGCCATCAAGCTTGAAGAGAAAGGTTTAATCCGCCGAGAAAAGGAGCTTCGCGATGGACGGTGGACCTACAGGCTGTACCCAAAGAGGCTTCCTGCATCACTGAGCACGGTTGCTGATTGCCCGTGTCTAATGTGTCCAGACAGCACACGGTGCGACCCAACCACTGCGATTTCTCCGAAAACCTGCGCGAAACTCACTGATTGGATTCTCTCTTTAGGGCGCGAGGATCCGCAAGCTACAGGTGAAGATTTTTTTGCCCAAAGCTTGGATCCAAGATAGAAAGCGGGACTATTACTACAAGAAAGCCAAGGCTGAAAACTATCGCTCTAGAGCTGCGTACAAACTTGCGGAAGCCGCCAAAAAATACGGTTTTATACCTCGAAGCGCCGTTATCGTTGACCTCGGCGCTGCTCCAGGCGGATGGATTCAGGCTGCGCGAAAAATAGCTGGAAACAGATGCTTCATTCTAGCCGTGGATTTAAAGCCTATTGCGCCTTTCCCGCAGGAGTACGTCAGAACGCTGGTTGGTGACATGACAGACCCGGCGATCGTTGACCAAATCTTAGCTTTCTTGCCGCGCAAGGCAGATGTTGTGCTTTCAGATGCTTCGCCAAATATCTCAGGCGTCTGGGAAGTAGACCACGCGAGGCAAATAGACCTTGCAAACCAAGCGTTGCAGGTTGCCGTTAAAGTTCTGCGTCCATACGGCAACTTCTTCGTTAAAGTGTTTGAGGGTGACCTTCTCGCCGCGTTCATCCAGAAAGTAAAAGAGTCTTTTCAACAAGTAAAAGTGGTCAAACCGAAGGCAAGCAGGGCGCAAAGCTCCGAAATGTTCATTCTTGCCCTAAGTCTGAAACCCACAAGCGCCCGAGTAGAATGACAGCTCTTATTCGCAAGTTGACTATTGCAGTTACCAGACGCTTCTAACGAAAATAACTTAAAAGCATGGTTCAATGCGTTAGAACCTTGCAGCGCGGTAGCAGGAATGAAGTGTCTAAATAGTCACTACATAAGCCCGTTTGACCTTTGATGGATGTCTTACAAAAGAATTTGCCACAGTTTCATGCGTATTTCTGGCGGCAGAAGCAGACAGTGAAATCCGTCTCTGTCACCGCTGTCCAAACCATTTTTCAAGCGTTGTTTTACCGCGGTATTTTCTTGCCCCTTCCTGCATTCTCTCAAGCGCCTTCCTCACGCGTTCCTCAGAAAAGTCTTTTTCGCGGCAGAGGAAGCCTATTACGCCTTCGACATCTGGTTGTTTCCAGTCGACCACATATTCGTCAGTCACTTGAGGATGCAGAAACACTTCTCTTATCTTTTCAGGGTCAACCGAGAACTCGGCATCTTCGATGTGGGGCAAAGCCTTTTCCAAGCTTCCATATTGCTTGATGAGCTTCAATGCAGTTTTGGGGCCCAAACCCCTAACACCCTCAGGATTGTAATCCGTTCCGATAAGTATAGCCACATCGATTAGTTGCTCGCGCGTTATCCCGTGTTCTTCGAGGACGCGACGCAATTCAACAACCTCAGGTACCACATCGATGTATACGTTTTTGCCTGGCAGTTTCCGTCTGCCAGAAATCGTGACGTTTCGGATAAGTTTCGTTGCGCCGAAAAGCAGGCTATCGTAGTCTTGGCTGCCGCAGTAGTCTGCATGTTCACGCTTCGTAAGATATGCAGCTTGGGCTTCGCCTTCACTTGGGGCTTGTATGAATGGTACACCCATGAGTTCGAGAAGCCTTTTGCTGTCTTCATTCATGTAGTCCTTCAGGTGTGATGTGGCTTGCGCGTACATTCTTGCTTCTTCTATTCTTCCCTGTAGAAGGGCTTCTTCGTACTTTGCTAGCGCCTCTTCCTTCACTTTCATCCTTCGTTTAATTTCGACTTCCTTAAGAACTGGTGGTACCCCGTCAAAAACGTAAATGGGTTTTATGCCAAGTTCCATGAGATTACATGTCCTGTAGAAAAGTCCGCTTAAGTGGCTGGTCACTTTTCCAGCAGAATCCTTCAGCGGTGTGCCATCAGGTTGCCTTATTATAGATAGAAACTGGTACAGCGCGTTGTATGCGTCTATAGCGATCGACTTACCCGCAAGATCCTCCAACTTGACTACGACTTTAGGAACAAGCTCACGCAAGTTGACTCCCAAAACATTCCCTAAAACAATATTTTTGTCTTGCTCAGATAATAAACTTGCGAAAAGAAAGCGTAGAGCATATAAATGGGCCTGTATTTACAAGAAGCCGCAGAGATGAATTTGATGTCGGAAAAAACAGCAGCGCTATCCTTAGCGATATGCACAAGCTGTGGTAAACCCATACCGCCAGGAGAGGAAGCCGCCAAATTTCAATGTCCCAACTGCGGTGAAATCCAGATAAAGCGTTGTGGAAAATGTCGAAAGTTCGGTCGTCCATATAAGTGTCCGAAGTGCGGTTTTACTGGACCTTGATTTTGGGAGGATGTGGATGATGGGAAGCGTGATTGTAACCTACAAAATATTTCCAACAGACATAGTTGAAGACTTTGAAAGTCTTAAGAAGAAGATCGAGGCCCAGTTACCTGAATATTCCTCAGTAACCGGTTACGGTGAAGAACCCGTAGCCTTTGGTCTCAAAGCCTTGATCGCGCAGGTGAAGTTTCCAGAAGATAAGACAGGACTGCTTGAAGAATTCGAAAAGAAGCTTGAAGCAATCGAAGGAATCAGTCAAGTGCAGACGTATATGGTTCGAAGAACAAGCCGATAAATGCTTTTTCAACGACTGAAGACGCGTTACTAACATATGAACATTTATATAGGGATAAAACTTTCAATACCTCTTCAGTAAAAACGGTTTAGGAAGAGTTCTGAATGAGTGAAGTACAGCTGCGCGTGGGCGATGCAAGGCAAAGAGATGTAGGTCGAGGCATAGCCCGCATCGACCAACGTACAATGCAGAAGTTAGGCATCAGCGCCGGAGATGTAATTGAGATTTCTAACAAGCGTACGACTTCAGCTATTGCGTGGCCAGCCTACAGCGAAGACCAGAATAAGGATATCATACGAATTGATGGTTTCACGCGCAAGAATGCTGGCGTAGCCATAAACGAATACGTTATCGTTAGGCCAGCCAAGGTCAAACCGGCGCTAAGTCTGACACTTGCGCCTGTGGACATGAGGCTTAACGTAGACGAAGACTTCACGAACTTCGTCAAAAATAGACTTATGGAGCGAACACTAGTCGAGGGCGACACAACGTTGGTTATGATGCTGGGACATGCAATTCCCTTCACAGTTACAAAGACGCGTCCGCACGGCATCGTGAAGGTAACTCCTGAAACCAGAGTAACGATTCTGAATGAGCCTGCCCCTGAGGCTAAAGGGTTGCCAAGAACAACTTATGAAGACATAGGCGGACTACATGAGGAAATTCAAAGGGTTCGCGAGATGGTGGAGTTACCATTAAGGCATCCAGAGCTCTTCCAACGGCTCGGCATCGAGCCGCCCAAAGGCGTGCTCCTGCACGGTCCGCCTGGCTGTGGTAAGACCCTTCTCGCAAGGGCAGTGGCCAACGAGTCAGAAGCTAACTTCTACTCGATAAATGGTCCAGAGATAATGAGCAAGTTTTACGGCGAATCCGAGGCCAGACTGCGCGAAATCTTCCAACAAGCGCAACAGAACGCGCCGAGCATAATCTTCATAGACGAGCTGGACGCAATAGCGCCTAAACGCGAAGAAGTTACAGGCGAAGTTGAACGCCGCGTGGTGGCTCAACTTTTAGCTTTGATGGATGGTCTTTCAGGCAGGGGAAACGTGATAGTCATAGGCGCCACAAACCGGCCAGGCGCGCTTGACCCTGCACTTAGGCGACCTGGCAGGTTTGACAGAGAAATCGAGATAGGCGTTCCCGACAAAGAAGGTCGACATGAGGTTTTACAAATACACACGCGCGGGATGCCTCTGGCCGAGGACGTCGATTTGAAGAAGCTTGCCGAGATGACGCATGGCTATACAGGCGCCGATTTGGCTGCACTGTGTCGGGAAACAGCGATGAAGGCGCTTCGCAGGTATCTGCCGCAGATCAACCTTGAAGAAGAGCGTATTCCTCCGAGCGTTTTGGAGAAGATGGAAGTCAAGATGGAGGATTTCATCAACGCATACAAGGAAGTTACGCCCACAGCAATGCGAGAGGTGTACATCGAAGTTTCAACTGTGCATTGGGACGACATCGGCGGACTTGAAGATGTAAAGCAGCACCTGAAGGAATCTGTCGAGTGGCCGCTAAAGAACCCAGAAATGTTCACGCGCCTAGGAATAAAACCGCCCAAAGGCGTTCTCCTGTACGGTCCTCCTGGCTGTGGTAAGACGCTTCTTGCAAGAGCAGTTGCAACCGAAAGCGAAGCCAACTTCATATCAATAAAGGGTCCGGAAGTATTCTCCAAATGGGTAGGCGAATCTGAAAAGGCAATCCGTGAAGTTTTCAGGAAGGCTCGAATGGCAGCTCCCGCAGTAATATTCTTCGATGAGATCGACTCGCTAACGCCGCGGAGAGGTGCAGGCTTCTCGGACAGCGGTGTAACTGAGCGTGTCATCAGTCAGCTACTGACAGAGATGGACGGGATAGTTTCTTTGCATGATATTGTGGTGATCGCTGCAACAAACAGGCCTGACATAATAGACCCAGCCGTGCTTAGACCAGGTAGATTCGACAGGCTGATTTACGTGCCTGAACCCGACGAGAAAAGCCGACTGCAGATCCTTAAGATTTACACGGCCAAAATGCCACTGGCCAAAGATGTAGACCTGAACCAGTTGGCTAGCATTACGAAATACTATTCTGGCGCAGACCTCGAATCATTATGCCGTGAAGCTGCTATGCACGCGCTAAGGCGCGACCCGAAAACCGCTGAAGTAGCGATGAGGGATTTCACTGAGGCAATGAAGGAAGTTGGTCCGTCAATAACTCCAGACATGGAAAAGTGGTACAAGAGCTTCATGCAGCAAGTACGCCAAGCACAGAAACCCGCCACACCGGTTGCTTAAGGAGTTCGACCATGCCTGGCAAAACATGGAAGCCCCGTCCAGCCTACTCTGTTATACTCGAAGTGCTCGGCAAGAAAGGAGACATGTCGGACACCGATTTGTTTGAACAGTTAAAGCAGGAGTTTGAAGATTTGGGCTTTAAAGACTTCAATGCGCTTTTGATGCGTCTGGAAGTCGGCGGCAAAATTAGAACAGCTTGGCAGGCGCGTGGTAAACGACGCGTGGAACTGGTTCAGTAGGCAAAATTTCCATCAGGCGTGCAGCTGATGGATGAAACGCTTGATGTTGCAGTCGTCGGGGCTGGACCTGCCGGGTCATATGCTGCTTTGCACCTTGCCCGTTTAGGATTCAAAGTCTGTGTTTTCGAAGAGCACACAGCCATAGGTGTGCCAACACACTGCGCTGGTCACTTAAGCATTGCAAGCTTGAAGTCGCTCGGGCTTTATCCTCTTCCAAATGGCATAGTTGAAAACATTTTTTCCTGTGCATGTTTCCACTCGCCTTCAGGCTTTGAGGTTCAAGTTCATCTAAATAAGCCTGTAACCTGTGCCGTTAACCGAGCAGCCTTCGACGTCTACCTTGCAGGTTTGGCTGAAAACTCGGGCGCAGTTTTCAGTATGAACTCACGGGTCGACGGTTTTCTTTTTGAGAAAGGCTCAGTCGCAGGTGTCCTTGTTAAACAGAACGGTGTAATTAAACGGGTTAAGTCAAGAATAGTCATTGATGCGGAAGGGATCGCTGCACGGTTGCTACGGCAGGCGGGAGTAAGCCTGAAACGCCGTTGTCTCATTAAAACGGTTCAGGCAGACATTGCAGACGCCAGTAGCGTTGGCTCTGGCGCTGTGCACGTTTTCCTCGGAAAAGCATACGCGCCAGGTTTTTACGCTTGGCTGATACCGAGAAAAGACGGAACGGCTAAGCTTGGGGTAGGCGTTCGGTATGGGCATCCATACCTGTATCTGCAGAATCTAGCGCATAAACATCCTGTCGCTTTAAAACTTCTTTATGGCGCACGAGTTATTCGGACAGTTTATCACACTATAACCTTGGACGGCCCGTTGACTAGGGCATACGGTGAGGGTTTTCTCGCTGTAGGCGACGCTGCGTCACAGGTGAAGCCAACAACTGGCGGAGGAGTCGTTCCAGCTTTGATATGTGCTAAACTTGCTGCCGAGGTCGTTGTCCACGCGCTGGAAAAAAATGACGCAAGCCGTAAGTTGCTGCAGTCTTACGGCAAGAAGATTCAGAAAATCTTTGGATTCGATATGCGTGTAATGCGGTTACTAAGGCGTTTCCTCGACGAACTTTCAGACGATCAAATAGACCGAATAATTCGTTCAAGTTGCAGGGCAAACCTTCCAGATTTATTCAGCGACGTTGAAGAGGTTGATTTTCAGGGCAGAACCTTGCTAAAACTGCTAGGCAGTTCCGCCGCGTTAGTAGCATTAACTCGTTTCTCTGCAGCTTATTGCTTCGCAAACTCTTAAAACCCGAAGTGTGAATAGGAACAGAATGAAACAATCATGTTAGGGCATGGATACAAGCAGGTTCTCGTCATTCGTTCAGACCTGAAACTCAGCAGGGGAAAAACCGCTGCGCAAGCTGCGCATGCAGCGGTTTCAGCATCTGAAGAAGCCCGTAAACTCCATCGCGCTTGGTGGGCTGGTTGGATGGAGGAGGGTCAACGGAAAATCGTTGTTAAAGTAAAAAATGAAGAGGAACTCCTAAGGCTCCAGGGTCAAGCAAAAGCTTACGGTCTTCCAAACGCTTTAATCGTAGATAAAGGTCTAACCGAAGTTCCGCCAGGCACGGTCACATGTCTTGGAATCGGTCCTGCACCTGAAGCAATCGTTGACAAGTTAACCGGTAGCCTGCCATTGCTGTAGTCTGAAGGGATGACGCTTGCGTGTTCCTGACATCGATAAGCTGCTTGGGATCGAATGTTACGCAACTACCACGCCTGGAATCGGCGGTTTCATCCGACGTGCCATTGAAGATTTCGTTGTTGAAGAAATTCTGATTGACGGTTCGAGAGCTAGGGTTAACGGCGAATCAGACGTTCCAACTTTTGGCGGGTCACTTCTAGGGCAGGATTACCTGCTATGCGTACTCGTCAAGCGAGGCTGGGACATGTTTTCAGCTGTAAACGTGCTTGCAAAAGCCATCGGCATCCGTGCCGGGCAAATTGACTTTGGAGGGATAAAGGATGCCCACGCCCTCACAGCGCAATATGTAACTGTTGCAGGCGTTTCCTCCGACGATGTTACCAGTGCAAACGTTAAAGACATTCGTGTTCAGCCATTGAGACGCTTTCATGAACGGTTAAGTTCTTACTTCTTACTTGGGAACAGTTTTCACGTGGTCATACGAGGGATTCCCATGTTTTCATCTGCAATTGAAGATACAATCGTTAAAACCGTTGACGAAGTGGCTGTTCTCGGCGGTTTGCCGAACTTTTACGGTCATCAAAGATTCGGGACAGTCCGTCCTATAACACACCTCGTTGGAAAGGCCTTAATTAAAGAAGACTACCGTGAGGCTGCCAAGCTCTTCTTGACGCACCATAGTTTACTTGAGCATCCTGAATCGAGGCATGCACGAATGGAGCTTGAAGCAACACTAGATTATGGTGGGGCTCTCAAGGCTTTTCCTGTTTATCTTCGGTATGAACGGTTGATGCTAAGTCGTTTAGCAGAAAAACCCGAGGACTATGTTGGCGCATTCAGGTATTTACCTGTAAAGTTAAACTTTCTGTTTTTCCAGGCGTACCAATCGTATCTTTTCAACCGTTTTTTAAGCCAAAGATTGATGAGAGGGATACCGTTGAACATGGCTGAGGAAGGTGACTATGTGATGCACGTGGATCGCTTAGGAATACCAATGCCCAAGCCTGTAAAAGTTGTTGATGCCAGCAACCGATTAGAAATTAACCGCGCAATTAAGAACGGAAAGATGTGCGTTGCGCTTCCACTCGTGGGAGTCGGCCAGAAAACTTCAAGGGGCATAATGGGCAAAATCGAGGAGGAAGTGCTCAGTCAAGAGGGAACAGCGCCCGAAGATTTCCGAGTTGATGCAAAATTTGCTGTCAAGGCAAGAGGCGGGCTACGAGCGGCTGTAACTCCTGTTAAAGATTTTAGCATCGTTGAAGCTGGGCGAAACTATGAAGGCGGTTGGGTAACTACGTGCTTTACGTTGCTAAGAGGAAGCTACGCAACCGTTCTTCTGAGAGAAATCATGAAGCCTGAAGACCCTGTGAAATCAGGCTTCTAGCCCTTCCGGCACGAAACTATTTTTTGTCGGTTCGCGCAAGGTCGCGTAGTCTGTTGACGCCATCTATTTCCAGAATAAATTTAGCTACACTCTTTGGAACAAGCATCTTCCAGCTGTCATCATTCAACATTTTCTTTCTAACCGTGGTCGACGAAAAGCGGTTTCTTTCAAAAAAAGGTATACTCAACACTTCGTAGCCTGCTTCCATGAAAAGTCTCCGCGTCAAGGGCTCATTAGAGTACACCGCGTTAAAACTGGGTGTATAGCCTTCCACAGCGGAAACCCACATCATATGAAGATGCACATCGGGAACAGGAACAATCCACACTCTAGAAAGGTCGATGTATGCCTCCATCAAAGCGTGACGAACCATGACAAGCCTCTCACCTGCAGTGAAAGGGTTGTTTAGGTTATGGCTGTACTGAGCGCTTCCGATTACTATTACGATTTCGTCAACTTCTCCGAGAATGTGACTTATGGCTTCCAAATGCCCGAGGTGAAAAGGCTGAAACCTTCCAACATAAAGACCTCGCTTAACCACTTCGCTACCCCTCTTCTTCCATGAGGTTGGCTAACGGCATCTTTTATTGTTTGCTCTCTTGTTTGGCATGCGATTCTTTCGTTATATGGTTTAGGCAAGTTTTTCGTCGGTAGACTTTTTAGTTAGAAGTAACCTTAATAGGCTCTTCAGTGTTTACTAAGCGCGAAAGGTTGGTCTTTGATGGAAGGCGTTGAATACCAGTCTCAACAGGCAGGTTACCAGTGGGTTCCAGGCGCCACAACCGTTGGTGTTGTCTGTGCCGACGGCGTGGTACTTGCTTCAGAAAAGCGGGTTTCATACGGAAACTTCGTGTTAAGCAAAGGTGGGAAAAAAGTTTTCAAGATCACAGACTACATTGGCGTGGCCTGCGCTGGGCTTGTTTCAGACATGCAGCTTCTCGCAAGAGACGTTGAAGCTAATGCAAGCCTCTTTAACATGGATGTTGGAAGACGTATTTCAGTAAGAGCGGCGGCAAAACTTATGTCAAACATACTTTTCAGCCGCCGAATGATGCCGCTGATCACCCAGACAATCGTCGGCGGCGTCGACGACGAGGGGCCGTCACTTTACGTTTTAGACGTCTTAGGCTCCCTCATCCCAGACAAATACGCCGCGGTAGGTTCAGGGACAGAAATTGCCATGGGGATACTTGAAGAAGGATATCGCGAAGGGATAAAAGTCCGAGACGCAAGGGAGCTTGTAACCAAAGCCATAAAATCCGCGATAAGCCGTGACAGCATGAGCGGCGACGGCATAGACTTCTTGATAATCACAAAAGAAGGGCTTCGCGAAGAGACCATGCGCTTTTGAAAGCGTTCCTCCATTGCTCACGTCGAAATTAGTCAGTTCTCGTCGGACTTGAATAACGATGACCAAATCGTTGCCTGCCCTATGAATTGAGGAGTTGTTCTCCTTGAAGTTTGAGTTAAGCATTGCTGAAGGTCGCTTCCTCGTGAAACTCGCTAGGAAAGCTGTGAAGGAACATTTGGAAAATGGAAAAAGAGTTAAACCGCCACCGGAGACGCCGAAAAAGCTTTTTACAAAAAGTGGCGTGTTCGTAACGATTAGCACTGTGAAGGGAACCCAGAAGACGCTTCGCGGATGCATCGGTTATCCCCAGCCCCTTTATCCGCTTGTGGAAGCCACGATCGATTCAGCCATAAGCGCAGCCACGCAGGACCCCCGTTTCTATCCAATGTCTGCATCTGAGCTTGACGAAGTTGTCTTCGAAGTCAACGTGCTTACGCCGCCAGAGTTGGTCGTTGCAAACAAACCTGTTGAGTATCCTCAGAAAATTAAAGTTGGCGAGGATGGGTTGATCATTGAAAAAGGCTTCGCCAAAGGGTTACTTCTCCCTCAAGTACCTGTTGAATGGGGCTGGGATGAGGAAGAATTTCTCTGCCAATGCTGCATTAAGGCTGGCTTGCCTCCTGACGGTTGGTTGACGCATGGCGCTCGAGTTTTCAAATTTAGGGCGATAGTCTTTGAGGAAGAGTCGCCGAATGGCGAAGTCAAACTCAAAGCACTTGCATAAACGAAGTGTCATAGCACTCACTTAGCAGTTTCCTCGATGACTTTCACTGCGTTGGCTACGCCCTGTAGCTGGCCAGAAGCTTCGCGAAGGGTTTTAGCTTGCTTTTTGAACCGCTCATGATATTGTTCAACCTGCGTGAGCGCTTGCGCCAAGTGCTTGTGACTGCGAACCATTATCGAACAACCCAGTTCTTGAAGTTTGGCTGCATTTGCCGCTTGTTCAGGCTGTGTTGGAAAGCATATGCTTGGTTTAGCGTATTTAATCGTCTCGAAACATGTTGTATGCCCACCGCTAAAGATTATGACGCGGGCGTTTTTCATGCAAACCTGCCTTTCCTGCGGCGAGAGCCAACTGTACACTTTGCATTTGCCGACTTTGACCATCTTTCTTTCCCCTGGGATTCCCAAGCTTACTGTTGCCTCAGCATTCCCGTCTTTAAGAAGTGGAAGAAGCGCCTTGACAAGCTTAAGTCGGGTTCCAGGAGGCCCGCTTATAGGTGCAAAAATGTACTCGTCCAGTCCGTCATCAGCCGTCATGTCCAGAAAACTTCCTGCAAACACCACTTTTTCCGAAATCCCAACATGGTCCAAGTTGCCAAGATTGTACTCGCAAACAGTAGTTGGTGGGGGATTGTCCGGAATTACTATTTTCGAGCAGGGCTTTATATAACGCTCAGTAAACCTCTGCCCAGGACTTAAAAGGGCTGAAAAACCGTAGCTTGGGCGTATAAGGTTTGTTATGTAGACTGCAGGGACATGCCATCGATGTGCAAGACGAAGTGCGTGTATATCACCGTCTGACACAAGTACGTCTGGTTTAATTTTCAGCACGTCTCTCCTCAGGTCGTAGTAACGATGAATGGTCTCAATTGCGTTTGACTTTTTAATCTCAAGCTTGTTTTCTTCAAGATTGAAATGTGGAAGTGGCAGAAGAATGTTCAGAAGCGAAGCTGAAGTGAGAATTCCATGAGCATTCTCATACCAGATGACCTGCGTGCATCTTTGAGTATTCGAGAATTCGCTTTTCAGGGTATCATAGGCTTTCCCGCCCGAATAGAAGTACACTTCATGCCCATTTTCAATCAACCTCTTACCAAGCCTGAGCGTGCGAGAGACATGTCCTAAACCGATGTCTGAGCAGGAATAAATGACTCGCACTTTTCAACATCTCCCAAGCGGAATGTATTCCAGAGCGTTCCACTATAAGTACATAGCTACACTACGAAAAGCTTGCACACGCTGAGCAATGATTTTAAGCTTAGACAGACTAAGAAAAAACTATGTTCATCCCCAAGGTACTACTTGAAGAGAAGCTTAAAAGTTTATTAATGGAAGACGTTGGGCTGGGCGATGTGACAACAGCTGTCGCTGTGCCCGAAGGGTTGAAGGCCGACGCTGTTGTCGTCGCCAAAGAGGCTTGCGTTGTCGCTGGCATTGAAGAAGTCACTGTTCTCGCAGAAGTCTTAGGTCTCAAGGTGAAATCCGTCGTCAGAGACGGTGACGAGGTAGATGCGGGACAAACCATTCTCGAGTTTTCAGGCGATGCCCGAAACATACTGGTCGCTGAACGGACGGTGCTGAACCTTCTCTCTCGAATGTGTGGAATAGCGACGGCCACACGGAAACTTGTCAAAGCACTGAAACAAGCACGGGTGGGCACGAAAATTGCGGCTACACGTAAAACAGCGCCAGGGCTACTTTACTTCGACAAAAAGGCTGTGGCAATAGGCGGAGGCGACCCGCATCGTCTTCATTTGGATGACATGGTTCTCATAAAAGACAATCACATCGCAATTGCAGGAAGCCTTGAGGAGGCAATCAACAGGGTGAAACAGAAGGTTTCGTTCAGCAAGAAAATCGAGGTGGAAGTCACAAGCGTGGACGATGCGGTTTATGCGGCTGAGGCTGGTGCTGACATTGTCATGCTCGACAACATGACTCCCGAAAAAATTAAGGACGCCGTGGAAGCTATAAGACGTTCAGGGTTAAACCGCGCGGTCCTCATAGAGGCCAGTGGACAGATAACGGAAGAAAACTTCCTCGAATATGCATCCACGCAAGTGGTGGATGTACTCAGCATTGGCGCTTTAACACACGACGTCAAATGCGTGGACATAAGCTTGGAAATAAAAAAATAACTGTAAGCCGCGCAGCAACGAGTTAATTGCCTAATGCTTCACGAAGCAGAATTGGACGCGTTAAATGATAACGTGCCAGTTTCATTCTTGCATTTCGACAGTTGATGGATAAACACCGGTTCAAAGGTGCTAGCTGCCCTTTGTTTCTGTAATGCTCTTTTGAACTTTACAGTTTTGCTTCAATGTGTAACTTTGTGCGGGGTCACTGCAAAGTAATCTTTCATTCTCGAGTGCGATTGAAAGCTGACTTGCGAAGCATCTTAATTTTTTCAATTGTGCTAAGGCACCAAAGGCAAACGAAGTTTGGTTTAAGCATTTAAGAATCAGCGATTATGTTAAGTATAGAATCGCCGTTTCTATTATGGCGCTCACCAAAAGTACAACCGTGCATAAGGCGATTAGAACACTTGTGTTTCGCAGTTCGCTTCTGCCTTTTTTGTTCAGTGAACGATGAAGTAGCCAAATGCTTTCGGCCATGGCTATCGAGTATGACCCATATTCCAGCCAAGCCACGGGAGTTATGAAGAGTGCAGCTAAAGCCAACGCAGGATGAATTCCCTGTGAAACCGCGATAGCGCTGATGGTGGCGCCTGTGTTGAAAAGCGCGTAGAACCCTACAACTGGGCCGATCACGGGGATAAACATTAGGAGACATATCATAAGGTTGTTTCCGAAAATGTACTGGACAACCGCGTTGTTGGTTTTTAAAGTGTCTATTGTCTGGTTAAGTTCGTTGCTGACTTGCTTGGCCCGCTCTTGGCTTACAGGGATAGCCATGCCTATGATGGTTGCTGCCAGCGCCGCGCAGAAGACAACGGTGAACAAGAGAATCCGCCGCCGTCTCGAAGAAGCATTTATCCAAACGCTCAAGTTTCACGCACAGCCTTGGTCAAGTCTGGTTTTACTCGAATATTAAGGATACGCTTTCAAGACGCCGCTGTTTCCGAGGCTAACGAAGCTTTTTCAGAATCGGTGGCCGTATTCGCCTGTTAATGGGACGAAGGCTACGCCTCCGAGATTTTCTTCTCTCACTCTGTCTTTTTCCTTTGTGATTTTAATCAGGCTTTGAAAGAGCGAGGCGCTTCCTACAGGAATCAGCATTATGCCTTCAGGCTTCAGCTGGTCGATAAGGGGTTTAGGAACCGATGGAGCGGCGGCTGTGACGAGGATGCGGTCGTACGGCGCCTTTTCAGGGTACCCTTTTGAGCCGTCTGTGTGAATGATCGTTACGCGGTCGCCGTAGCCAGCGTTTATCACATTTTTTCTTGCGGTTTCGGCGAGTCGCTGTATCACTTCAGTTGTGTACACGTGGCCCCATTCGCTTCTCGGCATGCTACTGGGTGCGATTATTTCCGCTATGGTCGAGGCATGCCAGCCGGAGCCAGCGCCGACTTCGAGCACTCTATGGCCGAGGCTTAATTGAAGGGCTTCACTCATTATTGCAACCATGTTTCGCCTAGCTCAGCGTTCTGCTGTGCTATGTGGCGCTGAAATTGTCTGCCCAAAACCTATCGGCAAAGGCGTGTCAACTGCCGCGTAGGTTTGCATGTCGGCTGGAAGGAATTTGATGCGTGGCACGGTGCGCATGGCTCTTATGACGTTCTGCGAACGCAAGATATCCTGCCTTATGAGGCTGTCTATGAGTTTATCCCAGTCTGTTCTCTCCGTTTCTAACACCTATTGGATAGAATAGCGTTTGTTCCTTTTAATGTGTATGGGTTTGGGCAGTTGTCGGAGAAGTGCTATCGTACTGTTACAGACTTGGCGAGGTTCCTTGGCATGTCAGGATTGTGTCCCTTTTCAAGTGCCATGTAGTACGCCAGCAGTTGTAATGGAATAATGTACGGGATCGGTGATAGGACTTCAGGTATTCCTTTCGGTACCTCGATGTAATCGTCGGCGAGCGTTTTGACTTGTTCATCATCTTCTTCAAGCACCGCAAGTATGGAGGCACCGCGTGCCTTCATCTCCATGATGTTGCCGATCAGGGTTTTACGTGTGCCGTCCTTGGCGCAGATGAAAAGAACGGGGAATCCTGGCTCAATGAGGCTTATTGGTCCATGCTTGCTTTCCCCAGCTGGAAACGCTAAGGCTGGCACATATGCCACTTCCATAAGTTTCAGTCTGCCTTCATAGGCAGTTGCAGTGTTTATTCCACGAGCAAGGAAGAAGAAAATGCGGGAATCCCTGTATTTGTGTGCGATTGCCCTCGTTTTTTCTTCCTGTGTTTCAATTATTCGCTCAACAGTTTCGGGTAGCTCTTCAAGCTTCTCCGCCAAATAGTCCATTTCGTCCTGGGAAATCTTCCCTCTTTTCTTTGCCAGCCTAAGCGCAAGCTGTGCTAGAACTGAGAGTTGCGACGTAAAGGTTTTTGTCGCGGCAACTCCGATTTCTGGACCTGACTGTTGGCTTACATACACACGGGATACTCGCGTCAGCGTGGAGCCTATAACGTTCGTCAACCCAAGAATTGTTGCGGCACGTTGCTGTGCGCAAGTAACCGCTGCAAGCGTGTCGGCGGTTTCGCCAGACTGGCTTACTGCCAGAATTGTGCTGTCGATATTGACGGATTTCCCATGCTGTTCTATGAATTCCGACGCGTAGACAGGATATGTCGGGAGGAAGGCAAGCTTCGAAAACATGTATGAAGCTGCGAGGCATGCGTGGTAAGAGGTTCCGCATGCGACCAAGAAAACCTCCTTTGCCCTGTCGAGGAAAGTTGAAATAAGGTCTAAATAGTGCTCCTGAAGCCTCAACGTGTTGCGTAACGTTAAAGGCTGTTCATGGATCTCTTTTATCATAAAGTGTGGGTAGCCTTGCTTGACTGCCATCTCAGTTGTCCAATCAATCGTTTTTGGTTCGCGAGCCACGACAATGCCGTCTTGAACTTTCTTGATTGTATAGCCTTCATGTGAGATCACAGCCATCTCTCCATCGTTCAACAGAACGACCTTGTTGGTCAATGGCAAGAAGGCTGGAATGTCGGATGCACAGAAAACGCCGTTGTTTCCAATTCCAAGCACGAGCGGGCTTTCATTCCTGGCGCAAACAATTTTGTTCGGCTCAACGGAAGAAACAACTGCTAGCGCATAGGAGCCTTCTAGTCTTTTCACTGTTTCAGTAACGGCTTCTTCAAGACTCGGCTTATTATTCCCTAGGGCTTCCTCAACTAGGTGAGCGATAACTTCGGTGTCTGTTTTCGAAGCAAAAACATGCCCACGGTTCTCCAGTTCGATCTTAAGTTCAGAAAAGTTCTCAATAATTCCATTATGCACAACCGCAACGCGTCCCATGCAGTCCAGATGTGGATGCGCGTTAACCCTCAGCGGAGCCCCATGGGTTGCCCAGCGTGTGTGCCCGATGCCAACTTCTCCTGGCAAATCATCAAGGTTAAGGCTTTTATGGACCTCGTCGATTTTGCCCTGGTCTTTTTTGACGTGAACCTTGTCTTCATATACTGTAGCTATTCCCACGGAGTCGTAACCTCTGTACTCAAGTCTCTTCAGAGACGCATGTATTATGGGCGCTGCCCTTTCGCCTTTCAAAACACATCCGAAGATCCCGCACAACGTGTAAACCTCTGTTAGATTATAGGGTCTAACATCGTTTTCGAGACTTAATAAGCATTGTTCGAAGAAATCTTTTATCACCAAAAATTTCTTTTAATGCTTGCGTTGTTCAGTTCAAACTGCTTGTGTGCGATTCGTGAAAGAAACAGGGTTGAATGGGAATAAATTGTTTAGCGCCATGTAGCCGGCGCGACTTTGCGTTGTTCGCAACGAAGCCGATAACAGAATTTTTATAACATAGCCAAGCTTGTTTCTCCGTAGACAAACAATGGAAAAACAGTGGCTGCTAAAGCAGGAAGGTACTCTTCAAAAAATAAAGGAAATTAGCATCCTTCAGGATTCCAAAAAACTCAAAATGATTTTGGGCGGGTTAAGCTGGGAAATACTGACCTTACTTTCGAAAGGTGAAATGTACCCGCTGGAAATCGCGAGGAAGCTAGGCGTTCATCAACAAAAGGTCTACTATCATGTTAAGAAGCTAACGAGTGCCGGAGCGATAATTCCCGTTCGAACCGTAAAAAGGAAAGGAGCGGTTGCGAAGTACTACAGGATAGCCTCGCCAGCGTTTGGAATCGAGGTCACTGAGGGTTATTCTCTTACCGAGAAGCCGTTGACACGCTGCATTGACGAGAAGGTTGAAGCATTCTTCAAGGAGTTCATCGACGAGAAAGGCTTCTTCCAAGGGAAAATCGTTGTGGGAAGCCCAACGCCTCATGGTCCTTTTAAGACAAGTGCTCGTGATGGACATTACGCCGCCTACTTGACGTTTTTTCTCGGGCAGTTCACGAGGCTTCCACGTGAATTCCACATCAAGCTGGACGTGGACGTGAAAGCGGAGAAAGAAGAACGCAACAATCTGATACTCGTTGGCGGCCCAGGAACTAACCTTTTGACACAGGAGATAAACGAGTCCCTACCCATAAAATTCAACATGCAGTCTTCAAACCAAGGCTTCTTGTTCGGCGGGTTGGTTTCGCAAAAGACGAAACGTGTTTACACCACAGATTTGGCTGGGCTAGTCGCAAAAATCGTTAATCCCTGGGACGAGTCAAAACGCATAATCGTGCTCGCAGGCAACAAAGCAGTCGGCACAAAAGCCTGCGTATTGGCTGTGACGAATTTCTGGGAGAAAACCTTGCAGGCATATGCTGGTCAAGACACGTTTGCGGCGGTCATACAAGGTTTCGACCTTGACGGCGATGGGAAAGTAGACTCTGTCGAGGTTTCAGAATAGTTTTGCAGCAGAAACTTTCCGAAGTTATTTACGGACAAGGGCACGAAAACGTACGCGCCACACACAGGACGACTCTTGAAATAACCAAGGACCTGCATCTCTCCAAAGCGGGCGACTGCATAATAGTGGTCGGCGCTGATAAAGCAGCGAGTGACCTAAGCCATGGTTTTAAGGAGTTGCTGCGAAGACCAGGTGCCAAGTTGACAGTCAAGCTGGAAGCTTCAGGCATAACAGAGCAGGTGACGGCGTGGGGTTCTCCGTACCTGCTGTTACGGCATGAGACAGACATCGTGATACGTAAAAGTACCTACGTTTGCGACCGAACAATCGCCATACATGCTGATAAAGCTGCAAACGACCTTTCCAGGCGTCTTGTGGAAGTGTTGAGAAACTCACATCAGCAGGTCAAAGTCACGTTGACAGTAAGCATCTAGGAAACCTTTGCGTCAAGTACGACCTGCCACTCGTACGGTGCAGTTTCACGAACCCGCCTGGCTTCAAGAAAGCCTTGGCATCTTCTTCCATGCTTTCCTAACGCGTTCAAAAACTGTGTTTTCACGTTTTCCACCGAAGCTGGCTGGCGTGCGAAACTGTAATAATGGATGACGCCACCTGTTGGCTTCAAAACCTTACATGCGGATTCAACAAACTCTACGCTCCTCTCAGGTAGGTTCATAATTACACGGTCCGCCTTGCCCCTAAGCACGTCGGCAACTTGGCTTGCATCTCCAAATACTGGAAACACACGTTTTTCCACTCTGTTAAGTCTGACGTTTTCCTTGAGAAGCTCAAAAGCTGCAGGGTTAAGCTCAACAGCGTAGACCATCGCATTCTCAGCAGTTTTAGCAATAAGTATTGCGAACGGTCCTACACCCGCAAACATGTCAACGACTGTTTCATGCTTGCCGACCAAAGAGGCCACTCTTCGATGCTCTCCGGAAAGTCTCGGCGAGAAATATGCTCGTACCACGTCAACGTGGTACATGCAGCCGTTTTCCTTGTAGAACGTATCTGTCTTGGGCTCTCCTGCTAAGAGTACGAGTTGACGCAGACGGAAGGTTCCAGCAACGGGTCCGCGTTTTGCAAGCACTGTCCGGATCCTGGAGTGAAGTTTCAACATTGCGCTGCCGAGTAACTTGCTGTAGGCTTCAAGTTCCGGAGGGACCTCCACGATTGCTATGTCTCCGATTACGTCGAAAGCGCGTGGCAGCTTCGCGATGAGATTCTGTGGTATCGTGCCTGAAAGCTCTTCCGCCAGCGTTTTCCTTCTTCTTTCTTCGAAGTCCTGCGTCAGAGGCTGAATCTGCGGGATACTTGCCTGCAAGGAAACCCATTCATCGGTTGTTGGTTTACGAGCAAGCGGGATATACACGAATTCAGCGTCCCGTTTGGCCTTCAATCCATCAGCATTCAGTCGAAGCGCTTTAAGGCGCATAATGGCTTCCTGCCCGTAGCATTTCGGCACGCAGACACACAGGCAACGTTTACGAGCAGCCGCGATCAAGCTTTTTCAACCCTAACAAGTTCTCCACAAGGTTCAACACTGAAGCGAGCACCAAGCATTGTTTCTGCAAGCCAAATGTTTGTCTGCAGATGGTCCGTGACGTTTCGTGTGAGAAAAACCGAAGTTTCCTTTGCAAGTGCCATGTAGGGAATAAGCATGTCTGCCAGATGCACATCAACGGTTGCTTGAAGCTTAATTTCTTGAACAAGTTTTTGAGCAGCTTCTAAGCCCACCGCCTCGCTTGGCTTTCCCGGTTCTCCGACGGCGTCAGCGCCTATGACAGCTTCGGTGTCTGTTTCAGCCCATAGAACTATTGAGCTGCCTTTCTGAATAGGGTTTGACTCATCATTTACAACTTGAATTTCTATGTGGTGCATGTGTTTGGACAGATAGTTAGCCGCTGCCTTGGCCTGTCTTTCAGCCACTTTCTTTTCAGATAAACCTGTGCAGATGGAGATTCCCTTCAATCTTGTTATTCTCCCGAAAATTTCCCTTCTGAGCGGCTTAAGCTGCATCGTCGGTTTAACTTGCAATGTTGCTTCTCCGTTTCCCTTCGGATAGTACCCGTACTTCTGAACACTTATCTGCGCATCTACACCCATGCATTTGAGCACGGGCAGAAACACGTTTCTCAGGTAGTTAATCGCTGGTGAATTGGGCACGTCTGTTCCGCCTTTGGCTACGTGCAAACTTACGGCCTGCTTCGCCCGTATGCATATTGGCAGAACCGCGAGAAGAAGCATAGGTATGCTTCCAGCTGTGCCTATTTCCGCCTTGAAGCGACCTCCCACTATTTCGCTAGGTGTAAACCAGAGTTCCATGGAGTTTAGTTTTGCGCCTTCCACTTTGGCGTTGCAGAGCTTAGCCGCGGTTAAGACTGCTTCTAAATGTTGCGGTCTCAGTCCTGGCTGCGGTCTATTCGCGCGTATCTTGGTAACATGTAAGGGCTCGCCGGCTACTGCAGCCAAAGCTACTGCAAGCCGCAGAATTGTTCCGCTCCCACTTCCATAACTTCCGTCTATTTCGAACAAGGCTGCACTCTCCATACGCTCAGTTTGGCGCGTCTAATCAAGAAGAGTAAATGATTAATAAAGGTCGCATGTGTTCTAGAATAGTCGGATGGGTTTAAATGGATGGCGAAAAAGAAAAACTAGCTCAACTTGCCGAAAAAGTGGATGAGCTTGTCAGTGTTTTGTCAAGAGTTACCGACGAGCTGCATTCTATATCTGCCTCTCTAAGGTCGCTTGCCCCTCCATCGCCTGCGGTTCCATTGCAACCAACACCCATTGTGCAGGCGCCTGAACGGAAAAAAGCGCTGGAAGATGTTCGCCTGTCTTTTCCAGAGGACTTAGAAAGTCTGTTAACTTTCGAAGAAAAAGGCGATTACATCATCGTTAAGCCAAGGCAGTTTTTAGGGTCTGAAAACTTTGCCAAGGTCGCCTCAACCGTACGGGGAATGGGCGGCGAGTATATAAGCGCGGGCAGAGACTCGCACTTCAGGATACTGAAAAAGAAGACTTGACAGTTAAGCCGCTACTTAACCTTGAAATCTACGAATTCGCCAGTGTACTTCTCCCATGCTATTTTGACATCATCGACCACAGCTCCAGGAGGACCACGCCTGCAAAACTTCAACAGTGCATTCACGGAGTCTTCCTCACCTTCAAAGACAGCTTCAACGCAACCATTAGGCAAGTTTCGAACCCAACCAAAAACCTCATGCACATCAGCACGCCGTTTCGTTTCCGCTCTGAAGAAAACCCCCTGAACTTTTCCACTCACTATAACGTGTGCTCTGACCTTCATGAGACCGCCTCGGTCATCTTGTAATAGCCAAGGCTTTTTCCTTCTCAACTAGCTTAATTCTTCCACTTTAACTTACCTCTCTGAAGAAACAAAAGTCACGTCCAAACATTTAGCTTTTAAACAAGCGTAAATGACATGACTTTGATATTCAATGAATCGAGTGAAAAATGGAACTTTACTTGTATACGCACCGGAAAAACCGCCAAGAAAGACGAAACTCATTGCAGTTACAACCGCGGCAGAAAAAATGGCCCGCCTATTAAATCTTAACATTGAAATCGTGAAGCAACCGCAACGTACTTCTCCGATATATGTCTACTACGAAAACGGTAAAGACGAACCTGTGCCAATATACTGCGACCGTGGAAAACTGCACGATACCAAGGAAGTCTGTGGTGCTCTCAGGAACATGCTGTTTGTGCTATCTTTCCATCCGAAGAATTCAGCATTAAGAAATTGGCGTCACACGCTTATGACACTTTCTTGAATCGGATACTTTGGTTTTCAAGAGTAACTTCGTATACTTGGTTCACATCGAAAGCTATGCCTAAACTATCATATTCATGCTCGGTAAGAAACAGAAGAATCTTCGGAATCACAAACTGTGTTTTCTGGGGGAAAATCGGTAGCTGCTGCTGAAGTGCTTGCAAAACATCCTGCACAACCTTAGCTTCGTCGGATTGCGGTCTCAGGACAAAAGGTGAAACTTCGCGTTCTTCAACTAGTTCTATGCGTTTCCCAAGGTTTCCGTCTACGTCTCGCATAGACTCGATCTTGTTCACTCTAACCCGAAACATAAAGTTCCCCTAATGCATATAGAAACAATAGACGTAGTCTCCTACTTAAGCTCTAAGCACGTCTCAAGCCGGATTCGTACGTTGCGTAACCATACCGCGAATGTACTGTTTCCGTAGGCATCACTTTTCAGAGTTGAGGTATGCAACGCATAAAACACAAGCGCATAAAACTGGAGCATGTTGAATTTCAGGGATAAACACTTAATAGTTAAGCAACAGCGAATTCTTGCCTGTTGCCACGGTTAGTTATATGATACGTTCGCGTAGTGTTTGACTGTTAAAGTCTTATATTTGAGGCATATTATACATTTAACACGTTCGCGGAGAGCGTGGTTGCATGAAGCTCGTGACAGTGCTGTTACCCGAGGCATACCTTGAAGGTTTGGATGAATTAGTCCGCTCAAATATGTATCCTAGCAGGAGTTCAGTCATAAGGTCTGCTGTTAGAGACTTGCTTAAGAAGGAACTCTGGGAAAAACGTGAAAGATAGCGTTTCCTTCATTTTTCTTGTTTTTTATGTGGTGCTCTGCTTATCGCTGAAAGCTTTTTCGCTGTAATGGAAGGGTCAGTGGACTGGATGATCTCTCTTCCCACGATGAGATAGTGTGCTCCAGCTTTGACGGCGTCGGCAGCGTTGCCGCCTTGTGCGCCGATTCCAGGTGAGTATATTGGAACGTTCTCTTTCAGGATACAGCGAGTTTCCTGTATTTTGTCCAGCCATTTTGCGCCTACTACGGCGCCGTCAGCTTTCCATTCTAGTGCTTTCTTGGCGAAGACCTTGTACTGCACCGTTTTTTCTCCTGTTTCAGCGTCGTAAACTGTTTGTCCATAGCCCTCATGTGCACCTTTATGGCTCATGAAAACCAGGAGAATCACGCCCTTACCGAGTGCGCTAGCGAGTTCAAACACGGGTTGTAAGCCTTCATCCCAGCCGACGAATGGATTCGCAATTAAAGCGTCGAAACCCGCCGAGTAATAGTACTGTGCGATTACACGGTTCGTCGCTCCTACGTCATTAACCTTGCAGTCCATTATCACTGGAAGCTCTTCTTCATGTACACAGCGGATAAGCTCTTGTACGCCGTCAAATACGCCTAAAGGCAGCGTTAGGTGGTGATTGATTTTCACGGCGCAGACATGTTTGCCAACTTTGTCGACTATACGTGATGCTTGAGCCATCAGTTCTTGGCGTTTTGCGGGTTCATGGAAGGGTAGGTCTAATGCTAGGATAATGTTTGAGTTCTTTCTTTCTGCGCTGTCTTCGATCAACTTTTTGAACTTCAATTAACCCGAACCTTTGATCGTTTAATTAGCCAAGTTGCCGATAACTTTTGCTCTCTCACGTAGTTGTGCAGCCCGATACTTTTGGTGTTCCTTAGCTTACGTCAACCTTCTTGGCGATTTGCGTGAACTATGCGTTATGTGCATCACTTTTTGGCGATGGTTGCATTCACGTGCCAGCTTTGGATAACTGATTTAAGTGTGGTATTCGACACTTTTACTGCGTGTTCGGTGAGCTTTCAGCGTTAGGCGCTGCAATCACATGGGCTATTGCACCTGCGCTTTACAGGAAAGCTTTGTTCAGAGCTACTCCTGCCGTAGCTAATGCTTTAAGGTGTCTTACAAACGCCCTGTTCTTGCTCGCTATTCTTTTGCTGGCGAATGGCGCTTCATCACTGTCAAGTTTGTCCCTTTTAACAGTTACAGCAACGGTTCTGAGCGGAGTGGTGGGGCTAGGCTTAGGCGACCTGCTGTACATGACGAGTTTGGAGTCCATTGGTTTGTCAAAAGCGGTTCCCATAGCATCATCTTACCCGTTTTTCAGTTTTCTATGGGCCATCCTGTTCCTTGACGAAGTTGTCACCATTTTCGCAGTTGCAGGCGCGCTCTCCGTTTTCGCCGGAATCCTGCTTCTAAGCTGGACTAAACCAAAAAGTGGCTTCTGCACAAGCCAGAAAAGATACGCAATGGGCATAGCCTCAGGGTTTGCAACCGCGCTGTGCTGGTCCGTAAGTGTGACTCTGATGGATTCAGCAGTTGCGCATGCAGGCATGAACAGTCTAAGTGTTAACCTTGCGCTCGTAGCATCAAGAGTGACAGCTGCTTCCTGCCTCATGCTGCCATTATTACCTGTTTTTCACAGACAAGGCACTGCGTTGAGGCTCAACCGCTTTACGGTGCTTCAACTTTTCACGGGCGGGATTCTGGCAAACGGAGTAGGCTGGCTACTTATGAACTTCAGCTTGTCACTCACGGCTGAATCAGTCGCCGTACCAATCTCTTCCGTGTCGCCGCTTTTTTCAACGCTACTAGGCGCGGCTGCCTTCCACGAAAAAATCGACGCCAAAAACAGCATAGGAGTTCTGTTGGTTGTGTTCGGGCTTGCCCTCCTATTTGCCTGATAAGCCGTTTCGCGAGCACAAAACAAAACAGCGGATATGCAATCAAGAATTCTCTTTACGATTGTCATCGTGCTCCTACGAATTGCCATCACAGCGTTATTGAAGCGGAAAACAGCGCATTTTTCCTACGGTAGGCAAATTGATGTTTCTGCGCATAGTTGCGGTGGCGAACATTAAAGACCGGCCAGTATGTTTCAGGCTGAGAACATGGAGCGTAGCGCCTTACTTTTTCAGATGCGCCGGTATGGTTTTATACTTCTTCTTTTATGGGATGACGCAGTACTGAAGTGGTTTTGATGTCAGTTTCGCCAAGCATACGCGAAGTTCTGGCACGTCGGATAGCCGGAGAGATTATCCTTTCAAGCAAGGCGGGTGCTACGATGCGGAAGTGGCGGGAGCTCTTCGCGGTTTCGCAGAGTACGCTTTCTGAGAAACTGGCGCTTTCCTCTTCTGTGATCAGCGATTACGAAAGCGGCAGGAGGAAAAGTCCGGGCGCCAAGTTTATCAGGAAATTCGTTCTCGCGCTCCTTCAAATCGACGAGGAGAAGGGAAGCCGTTTCATCAGAGAATTTGCCAAGCTGACCAGTTCTCCGAGCGTAGCCATACTGGACCTTCGAGAGTTTCCGATCCCAGTGCGCGTGGAATACCTGTGTAAGGCAATTCAAGGCGTCGTCGTAGCCTGTGAGGACACCTTCGTGAAAGAAGTCCGCGGCTACACTGTTGTGGACAGCAAGAAGGCGGTTGAAGCCTTATCAGGCGCAGAGTACTCACAGCTCTTCGGCGCCACAACTGAAAGAGCACTAATCTTCACGAACGTGGAGAACGGTTGCCTACCGATGATGATTGTTCACGTAAGCAACTTGAAACCACGCATAGTCGTGCTCCACCACACAGAGCCAGACGCCTACGCAGTGAAACTTGCAGAGTACGAGCAGATTCCGCTCGTTCTCTCAGCGGCTCCGAGCGTTGAACAACTTGTTAAGTCGCTTAGAAAGCTTTACCGAATAGCTCTCCGAATAAAACTTGGAAGACGCGTCAGACCACCGCCAAAAATAAGTTCATAGCTGGCTAATCGCTCAATTCAACATCCACGTTGCTTCGACAAGCACGCCGCGCCGCACGCTTTTCATGGGAAGGTCTGAAGCAAACGGCTCCGCAGGATTACAGGGCTTTTTGCTTGGGCAAAGCGGCATTATTGTCGGTCTATGTGAAGTTAAATTCTGTACCCTGTAGGCAGTTCCTGCCGAAGAGTTTTAATCCCAAACTGAAAATTGTATCCACAGGTGATCTGGATTGAAAAAACTGTATATGCTACTGGTGCACCCAAACCAGTTGGTCCTTACAGCCAAGCAGTTGAGGCAGGTGCCTTCATTTTTGTTTCAGGTCAACTACCAATAGAGCCTGAAACCGGGCAAATAATCACAGGCGGTACACGTGCACAAACAGCCCGCATCATGGAAAACATACGAGCCATATTGAAGGCTTCTGGATGCGACTTTAACGATGTTTTACAATGCACAGTATGCTTGGCGTCTATGGCTTCTTTCAAGGATTTCAACGCTGAGTATGAACGCTACTTCACGAAAGACTTCCCAGCCAGGGTTACAGTGGGTGCAGAGCTCATGCAGGGCGTTCTCGTAGAAATCTCTGTGGTCGCCTGCAAACGTAGGCGTTTGCCTTAACGCCTAAAGCTTGTTTCTAAAATTTGATGAACGAAAACTTGAAGACTGTGGCGAAGACTTGCTGCATGACACAAGCATGTTCGCAGGTCGCGTTTCTGTCAGAGAAAGGCTCTGCGCTAGTAAAGAAGGCCTTTGCTACAGCTTTTGCGGCATGCTCGGTGTCGACAGTTTTTGTCTCTTTCACTGTGCACTGAGGATTTTCCCTTCGCACATAGGTTCAGTGTTTGTTGTCTCGGTGTGCTCGTAGAAATTTCCTCGTGCGGCACGGGTATGCGCTGGTTTTAAACGTTTAAATGGTTGGTTTGCGTTCTTAACCTGAAGTGAAATCCGATGTCTGAAAAGACAGAGAAGCTGCCTATCTCAGAATTCTATAAGGTTGTTGATTACGTAACTATATTCAAGAGTGAAAAATGGTGGGAAGCTGTTGTGGTGTACGAGTCAGGCGGTCGGCGTTCCTTAGGTCTTTACCTTTGGCAAAAGAGGAATGACGTTTGGAAACGGAAGAACAAATTCGGTGTAAGGACACTTGATGAATGGAACAAACTGAAAGACGCAGCAGACCAGCTTGCACCGAAGCTAGCACCCAAACAGTAGAATTGTTGAAGGTCTCTATCCCTGACGTTGCCGCACTGCAAGTGTGAGAGGCTTCCACCTGAGGTTTTTTACAATAGTTTTCTGCGTTTTGTTAGTGACGCAGCGAATTGTTTCGCTGATTGGGTATGTGAAACATTAGAGGAAAGAATAACTTGAACAGTTTGACTTGACTGCGTTCACGTTTTTTATGGCAAATTATAATAGTCAGCCGTTCAGAATAGCATTGTGGCAGGATTGGCGTAGAAATGGGTTTATCCTGTAAAAAGCTTGTTGAGGATTTGGCGCGTGAGAAAGCTCCAGGTCCTTCTGCAACGTTTACAGCCTTCCACATTTTCTATGCCCTCGAGTTGATGGCGAAGAAGCCCATAGGGCGGAATAAACTTGCTCGAAAGCTCGGCGTAGGCGGCGGAGCAGTTCGCACGATAATAAGCCGCTTGAAAGAGGCAGGCTTGATTACAACGTCTAAATCTGGGTGTCGACTAACTGATGAAGGCTTAGCGGTTTGGAAACAGCTTGACGCTTTATTTCCAACCCGCGTGGAGATCGAAAAGAATGAGTTGGCCACCTCAGATTTCAACTACGCGTTTTTGGTTAGGAACAGTGGTCACAAGGTTAAATCTGGGATCGAACAGCGGGACGCTGCAATCGTGGCAGGCGCGAAACGTGCGATTGCGATAGTGGATAAAGCTGGCAAACTGTCGATTGAGCCTGTGAGCCAGAATATCCAGCGTGATTTTCCGAAGGCAGCAAGTCAAATCCTTCAGAAAATCAAGCCTGTCAACAACGATGTTGTAATTATCGCAGGCGCAGATACGCCGCTAAAGGCCATGAACGGCGCCTTCGCAGCCAGTTGGACGTTGCTGAACGACGAAGCTTCCTGCTAAGAGGCAAAGCGCTGTCAGTAAGTGTATTTTTCTCCTCCTGAAAGGATGCGTTCAAGCGCAGCGTTGAAATTTATCATTCCCTCGTTAGTTTTTGCTGAAACGGGGAAAAGCAGAAACTTCAGGCCAAGCTGGCTTATGGCGCGAAGCATGTTTCTGCTGAGTAGCCGTTTCATTCCTTCAAGCCTTTGTTCAACCGCCGCCTCCAGAGCGCTGTGGCTGCGTGACCAGTCGATTATGGTGTTCACTTCGCTTTCAGGCAACAAGTCGCATTTTGAGAGTACATGCAACTGCGGCTGGAAAAAACGGTTGTACACGGCGGCGGACAGGAACATGTTTGAGACGTAATTAAGCGGGTTAACTGAGAAGGCGGCGTCGAAAAGGTAGACGACGGCTTTCGACTGCTTGGTAAACTCGTTCACGATGTATGGACCGCTTGCTCTGAACGCGAAAAGCTCCATCTGCCCTGGCGTATCCACTAGCACGATGTCTGCTCCTAAATCTTCCACTTCGCGGCTGAGGTTCTCAACCTCTTCGGCCACAAGGTCCGCAGCCATAACTAAGGCGCCGTTCGGTCCAAGCCTATTCTCATCCATCAAGTTCTCAACGTTCACGTAGTCTCGCACGTCAATGTCGGGCGCGTAAGGTAACTTCAAAGCGCCCGGGTCCAGGTTCACCACCGCCACATTCTGCTTGGACGACTTGAGCCAGTCGTTGAAGGCTGCGGTGAACAAGGACTTTCCAGAACCTGCAGTCCCAATCACAAATACAATGCCCGTTTCCTCTCGCCCCTCACAGCGTTTCCGCTTTCAGATAATTGCGAAAACCATAATAACCTTTCCTGCCTCCAAGCGCAGAGGCCTATTCTTGAAATTGCCTAAAATATTTCGGTTCCCCTCTGAGCCTAAGCGGTCGTAGTCACTGTTTTTCCGCGTCGTCAGGCTTCCGACACTTTCCCACCAGCCTTGAGGACTAAGTCAGCCAGCTGAACTGCGGCGATGCGAATTTTCTCCATAGCAGCCGTTGCGTTTTCGGAAGAAATTGAAAAGTGCACTTCAATATGCGGCATGCTTTCTTTTCCTTTAGGATGCGACTTAACGTAGACTCCTGGATTGTCTCGCATTACTGTATCGATGAGCGGTGCAAGAGCTGACTCCATAAGCTCGTCAACGTAGATGCTTTTCTCGTGGAAGCGTAAGCCCGCTGTAATCTGTCTCAGCCAAGGTTCAACATGCGTCTCGAAGATTGTTTTCATCTCGTCTGGCACACCTGGCAAAGCGAAAAGAACTGTTCCATCCATTTCTACCCGCACTGCAGGCGCTGTTCCCACAGGATTCTCGATGGGCACTGCTCCTTCAGGCAAAGTTGCCATCTTAACTCTTGGGCGCGTCATCTCAAGATTCCCCTCAGCGGCGGCCTTTCCGTACTCCTCATACCGTCTCTTAACCATCTTTAAGGCTTCATCATTGACGATTAATCTACGCTTTAAGGCTTCAGCTATGCCTTCCAGCGTCTTATCATCAAAGGTCGGACCAAGCCCGCCAGTTGACACGATTAACATTGGTTTACGCGAAAATGCTCCCTCAACAACCTTAGCGATCTCCCTCACGTCGTCGGCAACGACAGTTATCCTGTTGACCGATGCACCTATGTTTGTAAGGCGCCCAGATAGCCAATGCGCATTAGTGTTAAGCGTCTTTCCAGTTAACAATTCGTTACCGATGCAGATAACCTCAACATTAACAGTCATAAAGCTCACAACATCTGTTTCATTAATCCCGTATTGTAAACACAGTTTTATTATTTGCTGTTTTTAACAAATTTCCCACAGACTTGGCTATTTATCGCATAGTTTCCCTCGCATTTTCAGTCTACTTTTTGCTTGTTGGATTTATAGAAATTGTGAAATTGCCTTAGACCTCAGGCTTGATCATTTTGGGGCTGCAAACTGCTGAGTCTTTCGTGCTGCAGCTTGAAGAATGGTGCGAAAGTTGGGCTGAAATATTGCGCTTAATGGCGGGAAATAGCGTTTTCTGGCGCCCGCCGCAATCATGCCTGTACCCATCGCCATATTCTCAAAAAGTCTCTATAATGTGCTAAACCCTTCCTTTTTGGTTGCCTGCGCAGGTTGCGTGTGCATGGAGGCTCCTCTCCTATATTTTTTACGTGCCAAGCATCTCTTGTGCTGTCATGTGTAAAGTTCTCTATAATTCACATTTTTGTTCATCGCCTGTTTTTGTTATTTGAGCGTATCAACAATGATGCATACCCTTTTGGTGTTCAAGCTTGTTCAATGAGGTTTAACCGTCGCTACCAGGTAATTCCAAAGGGCTCACGGTTTGAACTCAAAATCTGTTGTTTTCTTTGGCTGTCCAGATGAGGTTGTAGCAGATGGTTTTTTCTGTTTTTCGGTTTTCTGAAGGTTTGTGGGTGTTGTTGACTTGTGGGTATCGTGAG
>Ga0078972_1001503_pt1 | contig 86514 bp, 65 predicted proteins | sample YelNatPaOPGAMG01_FD_67568 | JGI IMG/M metagenome (GOLD analysis project Ga0078972, IMG submission 67568) | Hot spring thermophilic microbial communities from Obsidian Pool, Yellowstone National Park, USA - OP-RAMG-01 (SPADES assembly) (version 2) | ecosystem: Environmental > Aquatic > Thermal...
GGCGGGGCGCCCCGTTTTATCTCCAAACACCCTCCGAAGCACCGGTCCCACCCGGCCCACACCGAGGTCCGCCTCAGACCAGGCACGCCCAGGCCAAAGCGGCGTCAAAGCCGCCGCACTCCAAAACGCTACCGCGCAAAGGTTGGCGCTTGCTAGAGCATGGGGCATGGAGCGTGGGGCGTGGAGATCGGAAGACGGAGGACTGAGGACCGAAGACGGATCGCATTGAACCGTAGCCGCCGGCGTAAGCCGGCGGACATCACCCCGGGACAGGCGCAGCGCCGCCCTGGGTAGGCGCGCCGCCCACACCATTTGCAAACATCGTCCGCAGTATCCAACAGGCCCAAAAGGCACCCAGAGAGCCAGGGGGCCGGCATTTCCAATCCAAAGCGGCGTCAAAAGCCGCCGCACTCCAAAACGCTACCGCGCAAAGGTTGGCGCCTGCAGGAGCATGGAGCATGGAGCATAGGGCATAGGGCATGGGGTTCCAAGCTCGGAGCTGGGAGCTGGAAGCTCGGGAGGTAGTTTCAGCGGGCCAGCGAAACCGACCGGCCAGCGGCCAGTTCTCCCCAGCCGTAAGAGTAGCGGAACGGAATGTGTGGGTTAGGGCCAGGCCATCGGCCCGGAGAATTCGTAGAAGCCGGAGCCGACCTGCAGGATTGTGGTGGGTCCTTCGCACCGAAGGAATCGGACTCCTTCGGCTGCGAACACGGAAAGACGCCCTTCGCGAATGTCCCGAGGCGACGCTATGGGCAACGAGACTGTGGCGGTGGTGTTGGGCGGTATCGCCAGTTGCAGCCTAAACTCGGGCCCAGCCAGCCGCCAGGCGCTCAGAATCCGGCCATACATCGACTCATATTCAGATCGAGCCCAGCTTAGGCCGCCCCCAGGTTGGGGCCGGATGAGGATGTGTTTGAATCCGGGCTGAGCCGGGTCCAAGCCGATGCCCGCCACGGTTTCAAACAACCAGGCACCGACCGCGCCGAGAGCATAGTGGTTGAAGGAGTTCATCCAAGGTGTTTGGAAACCTTTATCGGGGGTCCAACCGTCCCAGCGTTCCCAGACGGTGGTGGCGCCGTGGCGCACTGGATACAGCCACGAGGGGAAGGTGTCTTGCAGGAGCAGGCGGTAAGCGAGGTTCAAGTGCCCGGCGCGCGTCAACGCTGGCAGGAGCAAGCCTGCCCCGACAAAGCCTGTGGTGAGATGATCGCCCCGTTCGGTAATGTCCATCACCAAGTGTCGGATGGCTTGGGTGCGTTTGTCTAGGGGTAGCAGGTCGAACTCCAGCGCCATGAGATAACAGGTTTGGGTGTTGCCTTTGATGCGGGTGTCGCCGGTGACGTAATGCCAGTTGAAGGCGGCCTTGATACGTTGGAAGAGGGCTTCGTAGCGGGCGGCGTCGTTGGTCTTGCCCAATAGGGCGGCCATCTGCGCCATCAGGCGCGTGCTGTGGGCAAAGTAGGCTGTGGCCAGCAGGTCCAAGGGCGTGTCAGCCCCCACAGCCAACCAGTCGCCGTATCGGGTGGGTGGGCGCAGGCCATTGGTGCTGTGGCGTTCGAGGTACTCGATCCAGCGTGCACCGGCTTGGTAGTGGCGTTCCAGGATGCGGCGGTCCGCATAGACCTGGTAGATGGTCCAAGGACATATCACGCCCGCATCGCCCCAGGCGGCTGTGCCACTGCTGGCGGCCACATACGGTGCCACGTCGGTAAAAGCGCCGTCGGGTTGCTGGGCGTCTTCGACATCCTGACACCATTTGGTGAAGAAGGCCGGCACATAGCGGTTGTAAGTGGCGGTGCGGATGACCACCTGGGCATCGCCAGTCCAGCCCAGTCGCTCGTCTCGCTGCGGGCAGTCGGTAGGCACACTCAAGAAATTGCCGCGCAGACTCCAATCGATGTTGGAGGCAAGTTGGTTAATCCGCGGGTCTGAGCAGGCGAAGGTGCCGATCTTCGGAACGTCGGAATGGACCACCACGCCGGTGATGGTTTCCAAGTCAGGCTGGCCAGGGAACCCGGTCAGTTCCACATACCGGAAGCCATGAAAGGTGAAGTGTGGCTCGAACACTTCCAGTTGTCCGGTGCCACGCAGTAGGTAGCGGTCGGTGCAGCGGGCTTCCCGGAGGTTTTCGGTGTAAATGGAACCGTCGGCATTGGTCATCTCGGCAAAACGCAAGGTCACCAGGTGGCCAGCCGGGCCGCGCACTCTGAGCCTGGCCCAGCCCACCATGTTCTGGCCTAGATCGAACACGAAGACACCGGGTTTGGGCTGAGTCAGTCCGACTGGCTTGAGCTCTTGGGTGGGGCGGACCGGTGCATCCCGTGCTGCCACCAGCCTGGCCGACACGGCTTTGACAGTGACCGGCTTCCAGGCGCGGTCATCAAAGCCTGGCTGGTCCCAACCGGGCATTTCCAGTCTGGCATCGTAGGTCTCGCCCATGAGCAGGTCGGATTGCAGGATGGGGCCGGTAGCGGCTTTCCAAGTGCCGTCGGTGCCGATGACCTGACGCGACCCGTCGGCAAACCAGACCTCCAGTTGTGCCAAGGCCAGGGGCATCTGGCCATAGCGCGCCCGCCCGCCCAAACCCACAAAACCGGCATACCAACCGTCTCCGAGGATGATCCCCAAGGCATTGGTGCCGCGCCGCAACAGGCCCGTCACATCGTAAGTGTGGTATTGGACACGCTTGGCGTAATCGGTCCAGCCCGGGTTAAAGGTATCGGTGCTGACTCGGCGGCCATTGATGTGCCACTGGTAAACGCCCAAGGCTGTGGCGTAGAGTCGCGCTTGTTGGATGGGCTTGCTCAACAGCACTTCCTTGCGCAGGAACGGTGCCGGGAGCATGGGCGGATAGTTGGCGTCGGGCCACGGCGGTTGGCCGACCCGAGCCAGCTCGCGTGCCGGTTGCCAGCCTGCGAGGCTGGTGTGGGGCTGATGCCACCCCCCAGGTGCACCCTCCGCCACCCACCAGGTGCGGTCGGTTTGGATCGCCAAAGGCGGTTGGTGCCGAAAGCTCAGGGTCAATTGGCCCAGCAGACCCGCCGGGCCTTCCCGGTTGGTAGCCAGCACGGCAATGAGATTTGTGCCCGGGCGCAGGAACGAGTTCAGCTCGTATTCCTGAAGGACCTTGCACGAGTAGGGCTTGCCCGCGTTACGACCGACAAACTGGCCGTTAACAAACAGCTCGAAGTAGTCATCGGCAGTCAACCGCATATGCGCACGGACCACCCGGTCGGTGCTGGCCAAGAACAGCTCGCGTCTGAAGGTGACCACTGCGCCGGTGGGAGCTGCTTGGGCTGGGTCGCCATCCGGATACCAAATCCACCGCGCCTGGGACCAGGTAGCCTGGCCGGGCCAAGTTTGATCGAGGCCGATCCATTGCGCCTGCCAATCGGCGGGCTGCAACAGGCCCATCTCCCAGTAAGCTGGTGGGCTCCAGTCGGAGAACCGGCCCTGCCGATCCGCCACCCGCACTTTCCACCAACACCGCTGCCTCGAGCGCAAGGCCGGCCCGCCGTATTCGACTTGAATGGATTGATCAGAGGCCACCGGACCTGAGTCCCAGATATCGCCGCGTCCGGACCGCAGCAGGCCTTCGGTGCTAGCCACCAGGATATGCCACGCGGTTTGGCGTTGGTCGCGTTCCTTGGATTCCAACACCCAGCTTAGCCGGGGGCGGGCCACGTCGATGCCGAGTGGGTTGTCCAAATACTCGCACCGCAACCGCGCTACGCTCAAGGCGCCCGGGGCTGCGGCGGCTGTGCTGCATATCAGCCACACCCCCAGTCCCAAGGCCAAATTGCAGATCCGGCCCATACCGGCGCTAGCAAGCCGGCAGCGGGAATGGCGACCTACACTCGTGCGCTTCATTGGTGCAAGGCAGTTAACTGCTGCGGCCTTGCGCGTTCAAGCTTCGTCAGGCCCAGCATCAGCCCAGGCAATTAGGCTGGGTTCGCCCGGCGGCCCCGTGTCGCAAGCGCCAAACCCAAAGCACGAAGCACGAAATCCAAAACAAATCCCAAGGCTCAAAACGTGAACATGCCAAAAACGCCCACACGAATGAACCTTACGGGCAACCGTAAGCACCAGAATCGACCGGCTTGGCCTCGGGCCACGTAACGATGGGGAGCACCGGCCGCTGGCCGGTCGGTTTCGCTGGCCCGCCGAAACTACCTCCCGAGCTTCCAGCTCCCAGCTCCGAGCTTCGAACCCCATGCCCTATGCCCCATGCTCGATGCGCCATGCTCCTGCAGGCGCCAACCTTTGCGCGGTAGCGTTTTGGAGTGCGGCGGCTGTGACGCCGCTTTGGCCTGGGCGTGCCTGGTCTGAGGCGGACCTCGGCGTGGGCCGGGTGGGACCGGTGCTTCGGAGGGTGTTTGGAGATAAAGCGGGGCGCCCCGCCCACCCCGGGCGGCGCTGCGCTTGCCCTGGGCTGGTGTAGCGCCGCCCCGTTGGGGCGGCTCGCCACGGGGAGCACCGGCGCTGGCCAGTCGGTTTCGGCGGCCCGCCGGAACCCGTTCCGAGCCCGAGGTCCGAGCTTCCAGCTCCCAGCTCCGAGCTTCGAACCCGATGCTCCATGCTCCATGCTCCATGCCCCATGCACCTCAAGCTAGTAGCCCCAGACCCAGGCAATCATGAGGGCCGGCTGGATCTGGGGAGTTGGTTTTGAAGCTGGGCCGAGCTACGCTCGGTGCCGATGTCTGTGCGATTGCTGCGCAACGGCGTCCTTCGGTCAGCGGCGTGGACAAACCCGACTGCGGGCGTTTTGCAACTGAGGCCAAGACCAGCCAGCCTTGTAAGCTTAGCCGCGTTAGGATGGGTGGTAGCAGGGCTGGCCAGCCTGCACGCCACCGGTGCCGAGATCAAGTTCATCGAGTTGGGCTGGGACATCCCTTCGACCGCCCTGCTGCGGGACAGTTGGCAGCAGATGGAACGAACCACGCCCTTTGACGGTGTCATGTTCAAGGTGGAAATCCGCAACCAGCAGGGTCGGCGCCTCAGCACCGAGTCGATTTGGGACGCGCAGCCTTGGCAGCGAGCGTGGTTGGAGCCGGCATTAGCCGATCTGAAGGCGTGCCACTTCAGCCGGTTTACCGACAACTTCCTCCGATTCAATGCTACCCCGGGTAACTTGGACTGGGGGGACGATGTGGGCTGGACTGCCTTGGCTGAAAAGGCTGGCCATTGCGCCTGGCTGGTCAAACAGGCCGGTGGCAAAGGGCTGGCGATTGATTTCGAGTCTTACGGCGCGCCCCAGTTCAAGTTCGACCCAGGCCGCGGTCGGAGCTTTGCGGACACAGCGGCATTGGCGCGCAAACGGGGTGCGCAATTCGTTCAAGCCGTCGCGCGTGAGTTTCCCGAGGCTGTCCTGCTGGCCCTATGGCTTAACAGCGTCAACCTCCAAGCTGGCGCCTGCGATAGCCCGGAAGCGATCTTGGCTGGGGCTGAATACGGCGTACTGCCAGCATTCATTGACGGGATGTTGGACGCAGCCACTCCGCGCATGATCTTGGTGGACGGCTGCGAGAACGGCTATTACATGGACAGCGCTGAAGAATACTTGCGCGCCGCCCATGCCATCCGTGCCTGGAACGGCCCGGCTATCCGGCTGGTCTCGCCCGCTAACCGCTTTAAATACCGGCAGCAGGTCCAAGTGGGTTTTGGCTTTTACTTGGACATGTTCCTTAACAGCCCGACTAACCGCTACTACCGCGGCCCGCTGAACGGCTCGCGCTTGGCTCGGCTGGAGCGGAATTTGGCCTTTGCGCGGGATGCGGCTGATCAATACGTGTGGATTTACGGTGAGCAATGCCGGTGGTGGGGACCGCCGTTGCGCCTGCCTCACACCGTGGGCCAAGGCCGGCTCTGGGAGGAGGCTATGCCCGGCCTCACGCGCGCCATTGCTTACGTGCGCGACCCCATGGCTGCAGCCGAAGCTGATCTAGCCCGGTGGCGCGCTGCAGGTAGCTTGACCAACCTGGCGCGCAACCCCGAGTTCACCCAGCCGGCGTCCACCGGCTCGGAACCGTTACCGGCTGAGTTTGGCAGTTGGCAGCAGGAACAGTTACCTCGAGGCAAGTTCGTGTGGGACCAGGCGGTGGGCGGCGGCGCAGCTCGGGCAAGCGGCGTACGCCGCGGTTGCCTCATCCAAACTCATCCCGTTGAACCTGGCCAGACCTATGCTGTCCAGGCTGACTGCCTCGCACGCGGCTCGACGCACCCGACAGTGGTGGTGCGATGGCAAACTGCCGAGGGCCGCTGGACTCGGGAAAGCGACGACCGCACCTTTGGGTTCAAGCCCAGGCCCACCCAAGCCAAGAGCGAACCTGGGGCACCCAGCAGCCCCGATGCGGCCTGGCGCCGTGCCTTTGGTGTAGTGACAGTGCCGGCAGGCGCTGGCCGGCTGGTCATTTTGCTGCATGTGGCTGGCCAGCAGACCGACCAGGACGTCTGTTGGTTCGACAATCTGGGGCTGTACAGGCTCCGATAACACCCCAACTTTGATGCCGCCTGCGCCCAAGCACACAGCCCACTGCATCGGCAGACTTTAACCCGGAGCCATAACGCAGGCCGATTCAGTACCGGCTCGTTCAGCACAGCCACTGGACCTAAGCCAAATCGGGCGGCAGACCCTGGGTGTTCAACTGAGCCACCGCCACAGCGTCGCCACCAAGAACGTGGCCCCGAATCCAAGCCCCAGGGGTAACCCAGCCGCAAGGGCGGTCCACCGCAGACTGCCCGTTTCCTTGTAGATAGTGTAAAGCGTGGTGCTACAGGGGTTGTGAAGCAGACTGAACAACATCAGGTTCAGCCCCGTAAGCGTGGTCCAACCGCCCGCTTGCAGCAACGTCTGCAAGGCGGTTGGGCTTTCGACCTGAAAGATTACCCCGGCGCCGTGCCCCAGCTCAGGTCTGCCGGTCACTAGCACCGTGAGCATTAGGATGGTGGGGATGACGATTTCATTGGCGGGGATGGCCAGCACATAGGCCAGCAAAATCACGCCGTTGAGCCCGATCAACAGGCCAACCGGGTCCAATGCATGCACCAAGTGCGCGGCGAGGCTGCTCTGGCCGATGGTCAGATTGGCACTGAGCCAAATCAGTGCTCCGGCTGGAGCGGCAAACATCACCGCACGGCCCAGGACAAAAATGGTCCGGTCGATCACCGACCGATACAGCGTTTGCAGCAGCCGGGGTGGCCGGTACGGGGGCAGTTCAAGGCTGAAGGTGGACACTTCGCCTCTGAGCTGGGTGCGTGCCAGCACCCACGACATCACAAAGGTTAAGATCACGCCCAGCAACGCAATCCCCGTAACCCCCGCCGCAGCCACCAACCCAGCCCAATGCGCCGGCACCAAGCTGCCCAGAAACACGGTGGCCATCAGGAATTGAGTGGGCCACCGACCGTTGCACAGGGCGAAGTTGTTGGTGAGGATAGCGATGAGCCGTTCGCGCGGACTGTCGATGATCCGGGTGGCCACCACTCCAGCAGCGTTGCAGCCAAAGCCCATCATCATGCTCATGGCTTGTTTGCCATGTGCACCCACCCGCTTGAATAGCGCGTCCAGGTTAAACGCCACCCGCGGTAGATAGCCGAAATCTTCCAGCAGCGTTAAGAGCGGGAAGAAGATGGCCATCGGCGGCAACATCACACTGACTACCCAGGCCGTAGCCAAATACGCCCCGTCGATGAACAGGCCGCGCACCCAACCCGGCAAGCCCAACGCAGCTCCAACCTCGTGCAGCCTGGGATAGACCCCGCCCAGCAACAGGTCCGACAACCAGGCTGAAGGATAGTTGGCGCCGGTGATCGTCACCCAGAACATGAACCCAAACAACGCCAACATGATGGGAAATCCCCAGGTGCGGCTGGTGACGATCCGATCGATCCGCTGATCCAATGTCGGTCGATGGGCTGCGGTGGGCCGGCGCACCGCGCGGACCACCAACTGTTCCGCATCGGCGTAGATGGCTTGGACAACCTGCTCGTGGATGTCGCCCCCCAGTTGGTGGCGCAGCCGTTGGGCTGTCTGGATCAGATCTTCGACCGCAGCAACCGCGGGAGCAGCAGGTTGATCTGGCTCATTCTGGATGCTCTGGTGCTTCATGAGACAGGCGGGCTGGCATGCACGGGCGCAGTGGCTTGCGCTTGCGGCTCAGTGCCGGTCGGGGCGCACCTGAGTTCGCCCCGACGCAGGGCATCCCGCACCGACGGATCGCCCGCCAACAGCCGCAAGGCAATCCACCGCGCATTCGGCACGCCCGGATACAAAGCTTCCAGGCGCGCGACCAAGTGGTCCAAGGCCTCACGCAACCCAGAGGGCTGGATTCGGATCCGATACGGGCGGCAGACAATCTGGCCGGTGGCTACACCCCACACTGCGTCCAGCAGTTCGGTCATGCCACGTCCGAACCTGGCGGCAGCGGGCACTACCGGCACACCCAGGTCACGCGCCAGTTGGCGGGCATCGATTTGGAGGCCGTTGCGCTGGGCTTCATCGATCAGATTCAAGCACACCACAGCCCGGCCAGTGATCTCCAACACTTGAAGGGTCAGATTGAGATTCCGTTCCAACCGCGTGGCATCCACCACCACCACCGTCACATCCGGCCGGCCAAACAGGATGAAATCACGCGCCACCTGTTCATCCGGGCTGGTCGAGAATAGCGAGTAGGTGCCAGGCAGGTCCACCAGCTTGAATCGGCGGCCCTTGTATTGGAAAGCACCTTCAGCGCGGGTGACGGTTTTGCCCGGCCAGTTACCGGTATGCTGCCGCAAGCCCGTGAGGGCGTTGAACACGGTGCTTTTGCCCACATTCGGGTTACCCGCCAGCGCGACCACGTGGTCCCAACGGCCCAACGCCAGGCCTAACCGTTTTAGCGGACCTGCGGCAGCGGCTGCGCAACCCGTGCAGGCCTCTGGAACTGTCGGACTGGGGCTGGCGGGCAGGCTCATGCCACGGCAGGTTCCTCGGGCCTGATGCGGATCAAGGCGGCCTGTTGCCGCCGCAACGCCACCACACTGTCGCGCAACCGGTAAGCTACCGGGTCGCCGGCTGGACTGACCATCTCCACTTGCACCACTGTCCCGGGCACAAAGCCCAGGTCCAGTAACCGTCGCCGTTCCGCCCCACGGCAGGCCGGCGCCAAACCCAACACGCGGGCCTGTTGACCCGGTTGCAGTTCCGCCAGGTTATGCGTCTCCAACAAGTCACCGGGTTTGACTCCGGGCAGGGGCTCGACCGAGATGTTGTTGGCCAGCAGTTGGGCTAGGACATGCACACTACCATCGGCCCAGAACCGGATCTGCTGCGGGTTCTTCTCCAGCACTGTCACCGTCAGCCCAGGTCGTAGTCCCAAGGTCAAGAGCTGCGCATAGATGGCTTCCGGCTCGTCCTCGATGTGGGTAATCCGCGCCGGGGTGTCCCGGGGCAGCGCAGTCAACGGCAGAGCCGTCTCAGCGGGCAGCTCGCCCCCAGGCTCAGGGATGCGATCACCATGGGGATCATAGCTGGGATAACCCAGTCGGGCCGACAGCGCATCGGCTTGCTGCGGGGACAACACATGTTCCTGCCGTTCAGCCTGCGGGTGCCAGTCGGCTTCGGCCATGCCCGATTGGTCAGCCAGGTAACTTTCCCAAAGCCGATGCGCCCGGATGACATGCAGCGCTAGCTCGCGCCCGGACCGACACAGTTTCAGGCGGCCCTGGTCATGGGAAATGAACCCGCGCTCTTCCATGCGTTTGAGCAAGGCGGCTGCGCGGCTGGGCTTCAGGTGTAACGCCCCAGCCACGCTGGTCAAAGTGGGCACTTGGCCGTTGACTTCGGTTTTGAGGATGTGTTTGAGGGCGTCTTCTTCTTGAGCGCGGGCGGTCAACCGCCGCGCCGCTTGCAGCCGGCTCAGCCACCCGGCCTTCGGCCAGAGCAGCACCAGACCCAAAATCACCGCCGCAATGAGCACCAGCCACATTCCCATAAGTCCCAATGGTCAAGCCGAGCCTGCACTGCGCAGCCAGAGGCGTGGTACCGGCCCGGGCCTGTTCGGCCTCACTGGCCACGACCGCTGCGGCAGCAAGCCGCAACCAGCCCGCGTACCAAACCCCTCAGCCAGCCCTAGGCCGCTAGCCAGCTCACAGTGACCGCATCGTTTCATTTAGGCCTGACCTAACCATGCGCACCCATAAACAGCCAAGCGACTGCTGTCAAATGCGCTTTTGCCCATCTTTGCGCCAGCGCCCTTATAGCCGCCGACTGAGTCAGCGCACTAACCTATCGGGTCCGCTGCCTTACTGCGGCTACGTGGATCGGGTCGAGCAGGACTGAGGCGCACGCAGCCAACGCCCGTCGTTCCCCACACCCCTCCGTTCACCCCGGACGGTGGGTGTTCCTCAAGGCGATTGGAAGGGCGGTCTTCTACCGGTAGCCCTGCCGGCCAAGACGGTTGACCACCGTCCAGCCCTTGCCTGGCCCCTCGCATTTGGTCAGGGGTTGGGAGCCTCACTATCCAGGCAATCAGTCTACAGCCCTGACCGTTCCATGGCCAACCCTACAAGTCCTTGGCTCAGCACGGTGGATCATACCTGCGCCTCCATGCGCTACACCGACCTGAGGCGCTCCTCTGACGGACTCCACCCGGTTTAGGGGTCATGCCGGCGGATCGTTACCCTAAAGGGCCGTTCGCCTCACCGGCCTTGCTTGGCTTGGATACGCGGTTGCGGCCAGGTCGCTACCCCCACCCCGCCGGCGGCCCCAGTGTGCAGGTTGGCTCATCCCTCAGACAGCCAAGCCTTCACTTCAGTCCGTCAGGTCCGGCCGTTTCGGTTGGCCCCTCACCGGCTTCAGAGAGGTTTCTTGGCACCAGCCAGCAGGAGTCTTGTGTGGTTGCAGCTCGCACGTTAGCTACGACGGCTGGGCCTCCCCGCCGATCTGGTTGCGCCGACAGGACTGCCCGTTTACGGCAGAGTTTGCCTAAGCCGGGGTCTCCTCGGACTGGCATCTGCTATCACTACTTGCCCCAACCACCTATGGCTGAGGCGAGATTTGCACCCACCCGCGTATCAAACAGTGAGGGCTCCAGGGAAAGGCTAGACACGACCCGCCAATTGCCCAGACACCGAAGGCGTAGCGAGTAATGTTGCTCAGATTTGTCTGCGTCCATGGGGTCTTAGCGGCTTGATTGGGCCATCGGCGGCTCTGGCAGAAGAGCTGCCGGGCCGAGCCTTACGACGGTGCCACGCGCCCTCACCGTGTCTGCCATCGTCATCCCCCCGCTGGCGTCCTCTGCGTCCCACGACCCCAAGCTTGTGGTGCACGAGTGCTTTGGCTTTGCCAAGGCGGCTTGCGCCGCTACCATGCTGGGCCGAGCAACGAGTGCTGTGCTAGCCAAAGCTGCACGATGGATTACAAGGTCAAATTCGAGGTCTTTGAAGGGCCGCTGGACCTGCTGCTTTACCTGATCAAGAAGCAGGAGGTGGACATTTACCAGGTCAACCTCACCCAACTGGCCACGCAGTTCATGGAGTACATCGAACTCATGCGGGTGCTGGACTTGGAGGTTGCCGGTGAGTTCTTGGTCATGGCCGCCACGCTCATGTACATCAAGAGCCGCGAATTGCTGCCGGCCGACCAGCGCGAGCCGGCCGAGGGTGACGAGGACGAAGGGGATGATCCCCGCTGGGAATTGATCCGTCGCTTGGTCGAATACAAGAAGTTCAAAGACGCCGCAGCCCAACTGCAAGCGCTTGAGCTGCGCCAGGAAAACGTCTTCCCCAGGTTGCCGCTTGCGCTGGAGCCGGAGCCACCCCGCTGGGCAGGCCGTGGCGAAACTTCCATCTTCGAGCTGATCGATGCCATCAATGCGGTGCTCAAACGGCTGGGTGAGCGCGAGCAGTTGCGGGACATCTTCGAGGATAAGTGGACCGTGACGCAGCAGATCGAGTTTTTGCTGCGCACTATCCGGCCCGGCACCGAAGTGCGGTTCTTCGACTTGTTCCAAGGCGCGACCAGCCGATCCGAGGTAGTGACCACGTTTTTGGCGTTGCTGGAACTGATCCGATTACGACGGCTCATTGCTACGCAGCCGGTGCCCTTTGGTGAGATTTACATCGCCCGCCCCCCCGAACCGGACGCATCGGGCCGGCCCTCGGACACCATCGAGCCGCCCACCGAACAAGCCCCGCAACCGGAACCCGCAGCCACGCCGCCACCACCGGCTCCAGCGCCGTTGCCGACTCGATAGCCCATGGACCTGAAGGCCGTTTTGGAAGCTATCCTGTTTTCAGCCCAAAAGCCCCTTAGCCCCAAGGAGCTCAAAAACGTGCTTGCGGCTGCGGTCGAGCACTCCGACTCACCTGAAGTGCAGAGGCTCAAACGCGCTTCGACCGAAACCATTACCGCCGCACTGCACGAGTTGGCGGCTGAACACGTAGCGGCCGGGCGAAGTTATCGGTTGGTGTGTGTGGCTGGGGCTTGGCAATTCGTCAGCCAGCCCGAATATGCCCCTTGGATCAAAGCGTTGGTCGGCCATCGGCCACGCCCGCCCCGGCTTTCGCAGCCGGCGTTGGAAACGCTGGCCATCATCGCTTACCGCCAGCCGGTCACCCGCGCTGAAGTTGAACAGGTGCGCGGCGTGAGCATCGATGGGGTCCTGCAAACATTGCTGGAGCGCGGCTTGGTGCAACCGGTTGGCCGGGCCGAGCTGCCCGGCCGGCCCTTAACTTACGGCACCACAGCAGCGTTCCTGGAATATTTTGGCTTGGCTAGCCTGGACGATTTGCCTGCAGCCGATGAATTGCGTCGGGTGCCTGTTCAGCGCCCTGAGAGTCCGCCTACAGCCGAGCCGGGCTTGGCCACCGCGCCTCCCCAGCAGCTTACCTTGGCCGAAGCCGTTCAACCCCAAACACCCAGTGCAGCGCCGGATCAGCCCATCGCTGACCCGGCCCAAAGGGTCCCTGCGCCACAGGCGGCTGATTCCGTGACGCCGGTTGAATCATCGGCCCAAACTGCCTCCGACACGTCCAACGCGCCCTCCGACACCCCGCCCGCCGTCGGGCTGGAAACTCGACCTGCCACATCCTAAACTCCGCCGCCGTGAACTTGGCGCAACATCGCAAAGCCATCGACCGACTCGACGCCCAAATTGTCCGGTTGCTCAACCAGCGCACGCGGCATGTGCTGGCCATTGGCAAACTCAAGCTCAAGTCCGGCCAGGAGATTTATGCGCCGCATCGCGAAGATGCGGTCTTGCGTCGGGTGTGTCGGTTGAACCGCGGCCCCATCTCCAACGAGTCCCTGCGAGCCATCTACCGCGAGATCATGTCCAGCGCGCTTCTGGCCGAAAAGCCCATGACCATCGCTTACCTGGGGCCGGAAGCCACGTTCACTCACCAAGCCGCTTTGCAACGGTTCGGCGCCAGCCTACGGTATGTGCCCCTGAAGACCATCTCGGAGGTCTTTCACGAGGTCAGTAAACGTCGAGCCGATTTCGGCGTGGTCCCCATCGAAAACTCGACCGAAGGCGTGGTTACCCACACGCTAGACATGTTCTACGATAGCGACTTGAAGATCGTGGCGCAGATCGTTTTACCGGTTCAGCACTGCTTGCTGAGCCATGCCCGACGGGACCAGATCAAGAAGCTCTACATCCACCCCCAAACCCTGGCCCAGTGCCGGGGCTGGCTGCAAAAAAACTTTCCCAACGTCGAAATCATCGAGACTTCGTCCAATGCCCGATCCGCCGAGCTGGCTGCTCAAGATAAGACTGCGGGTGCCATCGCCGGTCTGTTGGCCGCCGAAAAATATGGTCTGCCAGTCCTGGAACACAACGTGCAAGACAGCGCGGATAATGCGACCCGATTCCTTGTCTTGGGCCGGCAATGCAGCCCCCCCACTGGCAACGACCGCACCAGCCTCATGTTCTGCATCGCCGATCGACCCGGCGCACTCTACAGCGCCCTGGCCCCCTTCAGCCGTCACCAAATCAACATGACCAAAATCGAGTCCCGCCCCAGCAAACGCAAAGCTTGGGAATACTTCTTTTTCGTGGACATTGACGGGCACGCTAGCGACCCGAAAGTGGCGCGGGCCATCAAACAGCTCTCCGAACACTGCGTCTTTGTGAAGGTCCTCGGCTCCTACCCCAACACCGAGTAGCTGCTGTGAAGCCGTCCACCACTCGCTGCGCTACGTTGGCGCGGCACTTAGCCCGCGCCCGCCGCGTGTTCGACATCGAGCTGGCCGGGCTAAAAGCCGTTCGGGCTCGCCTGGACGAATCGTTCGGTCGGGCTGTCGAGCTGATCGTGGAAACCTTGCGGCAGCGCGGCAAACTGATTGTGGTGGGCATCGGCAAGTCGGGCCAAATCGGGCGCAAAATCGCCGCCACCTTCACTAGCACCGGCGCACCCGCCGTGGCGCTGCACAGTGTCGATGCCCTGCATGGCGACCTGGGGGTGGTGGCGGACGGCGACCTGGTGTTGGCACTCAGCTACTCGGGTGAATCGGAGGAGGTGCTGAACTTGCTGCCCGCCCTCAAACGGTTTGCGGTCAAAATTATCGCCCTGACCGGCGCGCCCAAATCATCCCTGGCCCAACATAGCGACTTGGTATTGAATGTGCGCGTGCCCCGCGAAGCCTGCCCATTCAACCTGGCGCCCACCGCCAGCTCCACGGCCATGTTGGTCATGGGCGACGCGCTGGCCATGGCGGTCCTGCAAGCTCGCGGGGTCAAACGCCAAGACTTTGCCCGACACCATCCCTCCGGGGCCATTGGGCGCGCGTTGTTGCTGCGCGCCTGCGATATCATGCGCACCGGCTCGCGCCACCCAGTGGCTCTACCCGATGTTACGGTCAAAGAAGCCCTGCTGCGCATGACCCAAGCCAAAGCCGGCTGCGTCAGCGTGGTTAATCGACGCGGCCGACTGGTGGGTATTTTCACCGACGGCGACCTGCGCCGGCACATGGCCCAAGACGACGGCGTACTGGCCCGGCCTCTGGGCCAAGTGATGACTCGCCACCCAGTCACCATCCGCGACACCGCCCTGGCCATCGAAGCACTCCGCATCTTCAACCAACGCAACATCGACGACCTCATCGTCGTCAATGCCGCTGGCCAACCGGTTGGCCTGATCGATTCCCAAGACCTGCCCAAACTAAAGCTGATGTAGCTGAGCCTTCGATTTGGGCCTTGCCCAACATGGCTGACATCGAGAAACCGCAGGCTGCTTGGACGCACAGTTCGCCCGTACCGCAGCCAACTGGCATGCCCGACCGACCCCGACTTCAAAATTCCTCCAGCCCACCAACCTCTCCTGCCTCGCTGGTCACAAGCCCAAGGCACACCGCGCCCCGAGCTTGGGGCAAGCTCGCACCGCCACTTTCACCGGCCTTCCTCACGCCACACGGCTGCTGCGAAGTGGGGACAGCAGCCGACCACAGAGCGACTGCGCCGCAGCGCTCAAGCGCAGCGTGCGTCCTGTGTCCAGCGGCTTTCAGCTTGCTGTTGATGCTGGCCAGTGGGCCGGCTGCTACGGCGATTGATTATCCAGGCCCACAGCCCGGGCCGGCGCACGCGGCCGTGTCCGCCGGGCTGCTGACCGTGAGTAACCGGGTCATCGCCGCCTCGTGGACCGTCTCGAACCGCGGATTGCGCCCAGGGCAGTTCTCTGACACCCAAACTGGGCTTCGGTTGGCCCTTACGGGCCAAGTGTTCCAGATCGTTTTGGCAGATGGCACCCACTACCAGGCTTCAGCCATGCTGCCCGAGCCGACGCCAGTGGTCACTGACTTAGCCCCGCAGCCTGGCTCGGCGCGGCTAGCGGACCGTGTGCCGGGTCGAACAATCCAGGTGCCCCTCCGAACGCCAGACGACCGGCTGAAGGTCCTCTGGCGCGCTGTGCTGCTCGATGCCGCTAACTACGTCCGGCAAGAGATCGAGGTCCTGCCCACGCAAGGCGAGGTGACACTGCGGGAAATCATTTGGGTGGATCAGCTCCTGCCCGGCGCTACCAACGCCGGGAGCGTGGACGGTTCAGTAGTGGTGGCTGGGCCGTTCTTCCTGGGCTGCGAAGACCCCATGGCGCTCAACCAGGTCGCCCCCGCAACAAACGCTTCTGTAATCTGCCGATTGACCCGGCCAGGGCCGTTACAGCCGGGCCAGCCGTTCACGGCGAGCTTTGTGGTCGGTGTAGCGCCGGCTGGTCAGGTGCGCCGGGCTTTCCTGCACTATATCGAGCGCGAACGGGCGCATCCCTACCGACCTTTTCTCCACTACAATTGCTGGTACGACATTGCCTGGGCACCGTTTGCGTTGAACGAGACCAATTGCCTGGAGGCAATCCGGCTGTTGGGTGAACGGTTCATTCGAGCGCATGGCGTGGTCATGGACGCGCTGGTGTTCGATGACGGCTGGGATGATCCCAGGACCCTGTGGCAAACCCACGCCGGGTTCCCGCGCGGGTTCACCCCACTGGCCGACTTGGCCCGGCAATACCAGACCCGACTCGGCGTGTGGCTGTCACCTTTCGGCGGATACGGCCAGCCGCGCAAACAACGCATCGAAGCAGGCGTGGCCCAAGGCTTCGAGACCAACGCATCCGGCTTCTCTCTGGCTGGGCCGAAGTACTACGCGGCCTTCAAGCGCGCCTGTCTGGAGATGATTCGCCGCTACGGCGTCAACCACTTCAAATTCGACGGCATCGCCGCCGGCACCTACGCCAACGGCGCCGCTCACTACCGGTTGGACACCGAGGCCATGCGGAGGTTGATGCTGGAACTGCGGGCTGAGGCGCCTGATCTTTACATCAACTTCACCACCGGCTCCTGGCCGTCGCCGTTCTGGCTGCGTTACGCCGATTCGATCTGGCGGCAGGGCGGCGACATGGGCCTGGCCGGCAAAGGCCCCAAACAGCAGCAATGGATCACTTACCGCGACCAAGAAGTGCACCGCAACATCGTGCGCAAAGCCCCGCTATTCCCGCTCAACGCCCTCATGACTCAGGGCGTGGCCTACTCGCGTCACGGCCCGGCTGGTGAACCCACGTTCAATTCCGCAGGATTCAAAGACGATGTCCGTGCCTTCTTCGCTAGCGGCACCAGCCTCCAAGAACTCTACATCCAGCCTGGTAAACTCACACCGACTGATTGGGCCGTGCTCGCCGAAGCCGCCAAATGGGCACGCACCAACGCCAACGTTCTGGTCGATACGCATTGGGTCGGAGGCGACCCGGACAAGCTGGAGCCGTACGGCTACGCCTCGTGGACGCCCCGCAAAGGGATCCTAATGCTGCGCAACCCGGACGACCAACCGCACGAGTTCATCCTGGACCTCGCTCGCGCCTTCGAGTTGCCGCACGGCGCACCCACCAATTACTTGCTCCGTAGTCCCTGGGCCGAATACGCTAGCAAGCCCCCGCTCAAAGCCCAGGCCGGCCAACCGCTCCGGCTTACACTGCAACCCTTCCAGGTGCTCGTGCTGGAGGCCGTCCCGCCCCAGCCCTGACCCCGAAAAGCCCATCGGCACTACCACCGCAGCCCAGGGATCGGACCTGGCGCAGTTGTGCCTAGCGGCACCAAACAGCCCAACACATGCAGTTCGCCAACCCCGAAGGCCCGACCTTTAGCTCCGAGTTTGGAGGTGTGCTGGCTGCGCTGGGGCCCGCGGGCCATTGAAGGAACCAGGCCCAGCTTGCGCCGTCTGAAATGTGCCACCTAGGCTGAGGGGCAGCGCAAGACAACCCCGGAAACCCAAAGCACCAAACCTCAAACCTGAGACAAATACTCAAGGCTCAAATGACGAACATTCAAAACGCCCACACAGCCGGATGTTATGGTTGCACCGTAGCCAGTGGAACCTACCGAGTTGGCATCGGGGCCCGGTATCGAGCTGGAGGGCGGACTTCCACGTCGGCCCTCCAAGCTCGGCCGGTTTGGCCCTTGAGGTGCGATGGCGCTGCGGACCACCGCTCGCTGGCCGGTCGGTTTCGAGGTCCCGCCGAAACCTCACTCCGTGCTCCATGCCCCACGCTCCAAGCTCCATACCCCATGCTCCATGCTCCGCGCTCCATGCTTCATCCCCCATGCCCCATGCCCCATGCCCTACGCTCTTCCCTCACCTGTCGAAGCTGAGCTGGCCCGAGGAGCAAAGCGGCGCTACCATTGAGTAGCGGATGCCACTGACGCTCTATGATTTGCTGATTCGCTCGGAGGACACCCGCAGTGACAGTCTGCTGGGCCGGTTCCTGGAGTATGTGGCTGACAAAGGCCTGACGCTGTATCCGGCGCAAGAGGAAGCGTTACTGGCATTGTTGGAGGACAAGCACGTCATCCTCAATACTCCGACCGGTTCGGGCAAATCGCTGGTGGCCATGGCCTTGTTGTTTGTGGCTTTGGCTCGGGGCCGACGCGCCGTCTATACCTGTCCGGTCAAAGCGCTCGTCAACGAGAAGTGGCGCGATTTGTGTCGCGAGTTTGGGGCGGAAAATGTGGGGCTGGCTACGGGGGATGCTACAGTCAATCGCGGTGCACCCATCCTGTGTTGCACGGCGGAGATCCTGGCCAACATCGCGCTGCGCCACGGTGAACAAGCGCCTGTCAACGACGTGGTCATGGACGAGTTCCACTGGTATGCTGACCGGGAACGAGGTGTGGCCTGGCAGGTGCCGCTGTTAACGCTGCCCCAAGCCCGGTTCCTGCTGATGTCGGCCACCTTGGGCGAGACGGAGTTCTTCGAGCAGGACCTGACGCAACGGACGGGTCGGCCCACGGTCACCGTCCGCTCCAATGACCGGCCGGTGCCGCTGGAGTTTGCCTATTCAGAGATTCCGTTGGCCCAAACGCTGGAACGGTTAGTGGCCGAGGGCAAGGCGCCGGTCTATGTGGTGCACTTCACGCAGGCTGAGGCCGCGCAAAGTGCGCAAGACTTCACCAGCCTAAATGTTTGCACTCGCGAGGAGAAAAACCAGATCGCCGAAGCCATCGCTAATTTCAAATTCAACTCGCCATACGGGCCGGAGATTCGCAAGTGGGTCAAGCACGGCATTGGCATTCATCACGCCGGGCTGCTGCCCAAATACCGTGTGCTGGTCGAGCAACTGGCCCAGCGCGGGTTGCTCAAGATCATCTGTGGCACCGACACGCTTGGGGTGGGTGTCAACGTGCCCATTCGCACCGTGCTGTTTACGCGCCTGTGCAAATATGACGGTGAAAAGACCACCATTCTCACCGCACGCGATTTCCATCAGATCGCCGGGCGCGCCGGGCGCAAAGGCTACGATGAAAAGGGCTGGGTGGTCGTGCAAGCGCCGGAGCACGTCATCGAAAACCGGAAGCTGGAGGAAAAAGCCGCCCGGGATGGCAAACGGCCCGTCAAACGCAAGCCGCCCGACCACAACTTCGTCAATTGGGACATCAAGACGTTCCAACGCCTGATCGCCGCTCAACCGGAGCGACTCCAGTCCCGGTTCCGGGTCTCGCACGCCATGCTCCTGCAGGTGCTCAGCCGGCCTGGTGACCCGCGCCGGGCCATGCAACGGCTCATCCGGCAATGCCACGATTCGCCCCGGCAAAAGAAGGAGCATTTCAAGCGCGCCTGGCAGTTGTTCCGGTCGCTGGTGGACCGCAAGATCATCGAGATCCTCCCGGCCAACGAGCCCACCGCATTAGACCCCGGCCAAGCTGGACCGACCGGCCCGACCAAGAGGCGTTGGCGACTCCGCGTGAACGTCGAGCTGCAAGAGGACTTCTCGATGGACCAAACCCTGTCGCTGTATGTCATCGAGACCATCCCGCTGCTGGACCCGGCTGCGCCCGATTATGCGCTGGTGGTCCTGTCGTTGGTCGAAGCCATTCTGGAAGACCCGGACATCATCCTGCGCAAGCAACTGGACAAGCTCAAAGCCCAGAAACTGGCCGAAATGAAGGCTGCCGGCATCAGCTACGAAGAACGCATGGCCGAGCTGGAGAAGCTGGAACACCCTAAACCCAACGGCGACTTCATTTACTCGACCTTCAATGCGTTTGCGGATCGGCACCCTTGGGTGGGCCAGGAAAATATCCGGCCCAAAAGTATCGCCCGCGAAATGTTCGAGTCGTTCCGGTCCTTCGACGATTACGTGCGGGACTACGAGCTGCAACGGGCTGAAGGCCTGTTACTGCGGCACCTGCACAGTGTGTATAAGGTCCTGCGCCAGACCGTGCCGGACACCGCCAAGAACGACCAGCTCCGCGAGATGGAACTCTACTTTGGCACAATGATCCGTCAGGTCGATTCCAGCCTGCTTGAGGAATGGGAACAGATGCGCGACCCGGACTACGAACGGCGCGTCGCCATCGAACGGGCGCGCATTACCGGGGCGGACCTGCAGGCAGCCCTGGCCGAAGCCGAAGCGCGCACCGATATCACGCGTGACCCGCAGGCATTCACCGCCGCCATTCGCCATTGCATCTTCAGTTTCTTGCGTGGCCTGGCTACGGGCAATTACCAGGCGGCCTTGGATTGCTTGGCGCCCAGTCCCGGTGCAACCCAGCAACCAGCCCAAGACAGCACAGCTCAAGTCAGTCCGAGCCTCGCTGCTAGCGCACACGCGCAAAGCCCACAGCAGGCCTCCCCAGGCGCCGAGCAGGCCTGGACGGCGGATCGGCTCAAGCAAGCTATGCAGGCTTACCTGACTGATCACCAGGGGCTTCGCCTGGACCCGGAGGCGCGCAACATCCGCCATACCTACATCACCCCAGCTCCCGACGGCTTAACTTGGCGAGTCGAGCAGATGTTGGTGGACCCCGAGGAACACAACGATTGGGTAGCAGTGTTCGAAGTGGACCTGGCCGCCTCACGCGCTGCCGCGCAACCGGTGCTGCACCTGCAGCACCTGGGCCCACTGGGGCCATAACCCCAAAACACCCTCGGCACCCAGTGCCTCGGTACCGGTCCGGTTCAAAGACACAAGACCCCGAACCGAAGAGCCAACCTGGTAGCCGCCCGACACTGTCGGCGGAACAATGGCAGATCGCCGTCGGCGTGACCCGGCGGATGGATCCGCCGGGTCCAGTTGGGTCACCCCCTGACGACAGTGGCTACGGCAAGCGCGCAGCCCACCTCTGTAGCCGCCGAAGTGTGTAGGCGGAAGGCAGCAAATCGACAGGCGCCCCTGAACCAGGCCGGGCTGACTAGGCTCTTTTCAAGGTTGACGGGCTGGACTAGGCTGACGGCGATGAAACATTCAGGCAAAGCCGCCCGGGCGGCCTTGCGGCTGGTATGGTGGACATTGGTGTTGCTGCTTGCGATTCTAGCCGCAGGGGTAGTGGCCCGGTATTTTAGCGCGTTCATCAGCACCATTGCCGGTGCGCTGGTGGCCATGTGGGTGGTGTTTGCCGCGTTGACGTTTTACTTCTTTCGCGACCCGGAACCGAAGCCAGTGGCCCTTTCGGACCCCAAAGCCGTCCTGGCCCCAGCCCACGGTAAAGTGGATATGGTGGACGAGGTGACCGAGCCGGAGCTGATGGGTGGGCCGTGTCGCCGCATTTCCACCTTCATGTCGATCCTGGACGTGCATGTGCAGCGCGCACCGGTCAGTGGCAAGGTGACTAGGCTGGAACACAAGCCCGGCCAGTTCCTAAGCGCTACCAAGGCGCATAGCACCCAGGTTAACGAGCAAGTCTTGGTTGGCTTGGAACCCACCGATGCGCCAGGCGCCAAGGTCGGCTTGCGGTTGATAGCCGGAGTGATCGCCCGTCGGGTTGTGCCCTGGATACGGGTGGGTGAATTGGTCAACCGCGGCGAACGCATCAGCCTCATCCAATTCGGCTCGCGCGTGGACCTGCTGCTGCCGCTGGCAGCCCAAGTGCTGGTCCAACCAGGCACTCGGGTCAAAGCCGGCGAGACGGTGGTGGCGCGGATGCCCTGAACCGATGGCGACGGTCAATTCCAACGCTGCCGGCTGCCCTACGCCGAAGCTGAAGATCTACTTTCTGCCTAACCTGCTCACCGCAGGGAACCTGTTCTGCGGTTTTGTGGCACTGACGAAAATCGTCGAGGCCAAAATCGATCCCAGCTTGCCGGCTGAGCTGCTGGCCCGCGGCTACTTCGATATCAAGGTAGCCATCGGCTTCATTCTGCTGGCCTGCGTTTTCGACCTGCTGGACGGGCGGGTCGCGCGCATGGGCGGGGCGGAGAGTCCGTTTGGCCGCGAGTTCGATTCCTTGGCTGACTTGATCTCGTTCGGAGTCGCCCCGGCGTTTTTGGTGCATCGGATCGTGCTCAAGGATGTGTTTCAGACGCACCCGGAGATTGGCTGGTTCATTGCCTCGATTTACCTCATCTGCGGTGCCTTTCGATTGGCCAGATACAACTGTCTGGCTGCTCAAGCCAATCCCCAATCGATCCACGAGTTTGTCGGCTTTCCGATCCCGTCGGCTGCGGCGTTGGTGGCTTCGCTGACATGGTTTCTGATGTGGTGGGATCAAAAGGCTTTTGCCGTGGGTCGATGGCGTTACCTGTTGCCGGTGCTGCTGTTGTTTCTGTCCTGGATGATGGTCAGCGAGGTGCGGTATCCGAGCTTCAAATGGCTGGACCTGCGCGCCACGCGCACCTTTACCAAGACGTTGGTCGCCATTCTGGTGATCGGCAGCCTGCTGGTGTTGCAGGACAAGATTCTGGTGTTTGTGCTGCCAGTGGCGTTCACGGGGTACCTGGTCTATGGATTTGTGCGACCGTATGTGTCGCGGCGCATCCGGCATGAAATCGAAGAAGACGAGGAGGAAGAAGGTTCACCCAACTCGTCAGGGCCACTGACCTGAAGCTGGGATGGCTACGGTGCAACCGATGCTGGTGGCTGGCTTGACAGGCTTTTGCAGTGGCCTGTTGCTCTCGGTGCCGGTGGGGCCAGTCAACCTGACGCTCATCAACGAAGGGGCGCGGAACGGGTTTCGCTGGGCTGCGCTGATCGGCCTGGGCGCCACCGCCATGGAGGTGCTCTATTGCGCAGTGGCTTTCACCAGCTTCGCTTCCTTCTTCAGCCAAGGCCCGGTCGAAGCCGCCATGCAAGTGTTCAGCTTCGCTTTCCTTTTGTTCTTGGGATTGCGGTTTCTGACCGCTCGCTCGGTGCTGCAATTGGAGGGTGTCGAGCATCGGATCGAAACGCGCATCGAGCAGAAACTTCACCCGCACTCGGCCTTCATGACTGGTCTGGTGCGCACCATGGCTAACCCAGGGGTGTTACTGGGCTGGATTGTGCTGGGCGCCAACTTCATTTCCCGCGGCTGGGTCCAACCCAACCACCCGGCCAAGCTGGCTTGCTTAACAGGGGTAGCGCTGGGGGTGGGCCTGTGGTTCTTGGGGCTGAGCTGGGCTGTATCGCTCGGCCACAAGCGGCTCAGTGAGTGGACCCTGCTGCGATTGGAGCGTGTCTCGGGCCTGATCCTGCTCGGGTTGGGGCTTGCTCATGGCATCCATTTGGTTTGGCAGTTGGCTCGGCACCATCCTCTGCCCTGACCAGGCAAAACTAGCCTCAGCCCGCTTGAGCTGGTGCCAGGCGCACAACGCCCCGGTGTAGAACGGCAGGACGCCCCACCGCATCACACACCCCGTCGGCTGGGCAAGCTAGGCCATTGGACCCAGCCGAGCTCGCCTTCACTGGCCGCTCCACGCAACCAGATCGGCTTTCAAGCTCATCATGCCCAGGCCTTCGGAGCTCGTAACCCGGCCGAAGCAGGGCCGTAAACCGCGCACAAGGCCACGTGCCATGGCAAGGCATGCTGTCAGCCAACCTGCGGCGCTGAATGGCATTGATTCGGCGTTTCGGATGGATTTGAATGAGGCCAGCATATGATCCTTTGCCGCTATCTGGACTGGCACCAGAGAGTCCGCATCGGACTGCTGGAGGGAGAGCGCATCAAAGACCTCACTGATGTGGGCGTGACGCACCTGAGCAAGCTGCTGGACGCCGATGATCCAGCCGCGCGACTGACTGCGCTGAGCCGAACTGACCTAGCGACTGTTTGGCGGCGTGATGTGCGGCTCTTGGCGCCGGTGGACCAGCAAGAGGTCTGGGCCGCCGGCGTCACTTACCTCCGCAGTAAACAAGCGCGTATGGCCGAGTCGGATTTCAGTGCCCGAGCGTACGACGAGGTGTATGAAGCGCCGCGGCCAGAGCTGTTTTTCAAGGCGCTACCCAGCAAGGTGGTTGGACCGGGTGAGCCAGTCGGTATCCGACGTGATTCAACTTGGACTGTGCCGGAGCCGGAACTGGCGTTGGTCTTCAACGCCCTAGGCCGACCGGTCGCTTGCACCATAGGCAATGACATGAGCGCCCGAGACATCGAAGGACAAAATCTGCTCTACGTGCCTCAAGCCAAAATCTACAATCGATCCTGCGCCTTGGGGCCTTGGCTCCGATTCGGCGCCGACGAAACCCAGATGCGCTCCTGGACCATCCGACTCCAAATCCACCGCAACGGCGTCACGGTGTTCGACGGCCAAACCAGCCTCGACTGCATGCGCCGCCGGTTTGATGAACTGGCCGACTACCTGTTCCGGTGCCAAAGCTTCCCTGCCGGGGCGGTGTTGCTTACCGGCACCGGACTGGTGCCACCAGACGACGTCCGCCTCCAAGCCGGCGACTATGTCGAGATCAGCATCACCGACTTGGGCACCCTAAGCAATCCGGTCGTGGAAGTTTGAACCGAGGCACCGCAGCCTGCGTCTGCCCGAACCAACCGCTCAGGCTACCTGCCGCACGAAGCCGGTGTGCCCTCGACCCGAGGGGCTCTCTCCGCCTGAGAAGGCCAGATACAGAAAGGCCAACAGATTGGTGAACGGCAACAACAGCAGCACGGCCCACACCGGTGATTTGTTCCGGCGCTCAACAATTTTAAAGCTCCACAGAGTCATGGCCACCAGGTTCAGCCCCGGTACGAACCACGCCACCAACCACCAGCCCGACATGCCCGCCGCACGCAGCAGGGGCACTAGTTGCAACACCGGAACCCAAATCAGCCCACCAGCCGGCTGCCCGGTCTTTTCTACCAAACTCTTGGCGCAGTAGCACAAAAACAGGTAAACCGCCAAGGTCGCACCCAGCACCGCCAACGCCACCATGCGCGCTTGCCCGGGCGCAGCCGGTCTTACCCAGGTCTGTTGCCATTGGATTTGGGTGGGGCGCAACGCGCGGCCTTGGCTCACCAGTCCGACGAGTCTCTCGGTCACCTTGGTCAACTCAGGCGCCGGCTCGGCCTCGGGCTCACGCGCGTGGACAGGGGCAGTGGAATCCGCCGGCACCGCGTAGCCCAGCCGCGCAAGCGCTTCGGCAGGCAGGTCCTTCACTTTCACATTGGCCAGCCCGCCGGCGTGCTGGACGAAAATGTCGGTTCGAGTCCGGCTCAGGATGACAGCATTGGAAAAGACCCGATCCCCTAGCTGCAGCGCTTCGAATCGCGGCTCAGGTGCCGCTGCGGCCCAAGCCGCCCAACCGCAAACCCAGGCCGCCATGAGGCACGCTGTCCGCCGGCCAACTGCCGCTCGATCAAGCCACGGCGACTTGCTCATACCTATTTCATCGGATGGCCAGCCGGGCAGATTGAGTGTAGGTACACCGTCCGCTGACGCCCAGCATGCTGACACCCTGTAACCCCAACTCCTTTTTCACATTGAGGGCGCATCCGAGCTTGTGCGAACCGGGTATCCCTGGCACCGCGCAGGTTTCTGGATCTGCCATGCCGCCAGCTTCCAGCCGGCAGGCCAAACCAATTTGTAGCCGCCGACGTCAGTCGGCGGATCGATCCGCCGGGTTAGTGAGGCCGCCGCCTGAGGGCGGTAGCTACCCACGGCCCGAGATCGGTAACCGCCAACCTCAGTCCGCTGAACGCAGGAAACTGACATGCGCCCGCACCAGGAAGCAGATGTCCACACCAATTGCACTTGTGCCTGGCTTGGCCATCGGCCCCAATTCTAACACGATGACAACGTTGGTCTCGGTGCGTGAACTGGGTTGGGGCCGAACCGCAGCGATGCTGGGGCTATGCGCGGCGGGCAGCTTGGCGGGCGGCGCGCAGTGGGACATCACCTCGCCCAATGGTCAGGTGCGCCTTGTGGCGCAACTGGCTGCGTTGAGCTCAGCCGATTATCCCAAAGACAAGCCCCGCCTCTATTACCGCATCGAACATGGCGCACCCGGCGCCCAGGCGGTGGTCATCCCGGATTCGCCCCTGGGCTTGCTGCTGAAGGAAGGGGATTTCCTGGACGGGCTGCGGTTCGAGTCCGCCAGCGTGCCCCAGCACATCGAAGAAAACTACATCATGCCCCACGGCAAACGCCGCCACTGCCACAACGTCGCCCGCGGCCTTACGCTTCGGTTCCGCAATCGGGCCGGGGCGACGCTGGAACTGGACCTGCGCGCCTACAACGACGGCGCGGCGTTCCGTTACCGCCTGCCCGGGCCCAGCCCCACCCAGCACACGCTCCAAGCCGAGGCCACGGGCTTTGCCCTGCCCGCCGGCGCGCGGCTGTGGATGCACCCGTGCGACAAGCCCACGGTCTATTCGCCGGCCTACGAGACTTATTACGAAAACGGCGTGCCGGTGGGGGCGGTCTCGCCGACCGGTGTCGGCTGGGCATTTCCAGTGCTGTTTTGCACCGCGGACGAACAGCACTGGGGCCTGATCACCGAGGCCAACCTGGGTCCGAACTACTTCGGCGCGCGGCTCACCAGCACGGCCAGCGCCGGAGTGTATCGCCTCCGGCTGCCTGAGCCGACTGAAGGCCACGGCTACGGCGCGCTCCAGCCCAGCTCGACCCTGCCCTGGGAAACGCCCTGGCGAGTGGTGATCCTGGGCGATTCGCCCGGCGCACTGGTCGAGTCCACCCTGGTCACCGACCTGAGCGCGCCTTCGACCGTGGCCGATCCAAGCTGGATTCGGCCGGGCCGGGTGGCCTGGAGCTGGTGGAGCGACCAGGCCAGCCCGCGCGACGGCGCCAAACAGAAGCGGTTTGTGGATTTGGCCGCCGAGATGGGCTGGGAATACGTGTTGGTGGACGCCAACTGGACCATCATGGACAACGGCAACATCCACGACGTCATCCGCCACGCCAAAGCCAGAGGCGTCGGTGTGCTGCTCTGGTACAACTCCGGCGGACCGCACAACGTGGTCACCGAAAAACCGCGCGACTGTTTGTTCCATCCCGAAGTGCGACGGTTCGAGCTGCAACTGCTCAAGCACTGGGGCGTGCGCGGGGTCAAAGTGGACTTTTTCCAGAGCGACAAACCCGCCGTCATTGCCCTCTATCACGACATCCTCAAGGACGCCGCCGCCTTCGGCATCATGGTCAATTTCCACGGCTGCACCCTGCCTCGGGGCTGGTCGCGCACCTACCCGCACCTTATGAGCATGGAAGCGGTCAAAGGCGAGGAATGTTACCTGTTCGATCCCCAGTTCCCCGATCGCGCCCCGGAGCAGAACACCATCACCCCGTTCACCCGCAACGTGGTCGGCCCCATGGACTACACGCCCTTGGCCCTCAGCCACGGCAAATACCCGCACAAAACCACCGCCGGGCACGAACTGGCCCTGACCGTCCTGTTCGAGTCGGCCTGGGTGCATTTTGCCGACGATCCCGACGTGTATCGTCGCCTGCCGGACCCGATCAAGCAGTTCCTGCGGGAGCTGCCGGTGGCCTGGGACGATACCCGGTTTGTGGCCGGTTACCCGGGCCGGCACGTCGTGCTGGCCCGGCGCCACGGCCAGGGGTGCTACCTGGCCGGCGTCAACGGGCGCAACCAACCCCTGCGCCTGAGCCTGGACCTGAAGCGCATCCTGGCTGCGGGCGACTACCGGGTGACGGTGATGGGTGATGATCCCTCCGGCCAGTCGTTTGCCACCGACTCCCGCGCCCTGGGCGCAGCCGACCCGCTGCAGGTCTCGCTCCTGCCTTACGGCGGTTTCGTGGCCCACATCGCGCCAGTCCGGTGACAGCAGCCTGGACCATCCAACTCCAATCAGACCCGGCATGGCGACCGCGGCGCCTAAGTCAAAGCGGCGGCAAGCCGCCGGACTCGAGAGGCGGGCACGGAGGGGCAGATGCCTGGACAAACCTGGACCGTAGGCACAGCGCTGGCGCGCGGGGGCGCGGGGCATGGAGCGCGGAGTTGGGAGCGGGGAGGTTGAAGCTCGGAGCTGGAGTGGGGCTTGAGATTTGAAATCGCAGATCGGCAATCAGACCCTCAGTGAGGGGTTTCGGCGGGCCGCTGACATCGACCGGGCAACGGCCATTCCCCCCCAGGAGCACCGTGACTTGAGGACCAAGGCGGTCGAGGCATTCGGGTTAGCGGGCCGACGTGGGAGTTGGCCACTCAACTGGATATCGAGAGCAAAGCTGCACCTCTGCAGTCTCATGGGTAGGTGAGAGCTATACTGGCCGGCTCTGTAGGCGTTTTGGATTTTGGGGTGTTCAGCCTTGGGGTCCGTTTTGGATTTCGGGTTTCGTGGTTTGGCTTGGGCGCGCCTGTACAGTGGCGCTACCCCAGGGTCAGAGTGACGGCAGGCTGTTCGTCAATGTTGGAACCACGGTCCGGGGAATGTCTGCCTCGGGCTGTTGGTGAGTGCGAAGCAGAGCATTATGCTATCGCGCACGAAAGCATTCTGATGCGTGCTTGGCAGGTTTTCGCTTGGCGCGCGTAGGCATCGACCAGTAACGGTCACCTGTTTCGTAGGCAGTCTTGGAGGTGAAGACAGGGCAGCCTGGACACCAACCCTTTTGTGCGTCAGGCTTCAGCCGGGCTGGGCAGCGGCACTGGCTGTGGCGCTGGCCTAGCTGGACGGTATGCGCTGGGACACGGCAAACCATAGCTTGATGGTGCGGACGCATGGCGCGTTCGATGCGGCTGATTCGCCGAGGCGTGGGGAGCAAAAGCTGGTGCGTCCATGAGATTCCAGTGTGCACAGCCGTTGTGGTTATGGGCCCTGCCGGTGGTGTGGGCCTGGGCGGCATGGTGGACTTGGCGGTCGGACGTGCAGCTTAGCCCCGTACGACGCTGGGCTGCGCTGGGGTTACGGGCGGTGGTGCTGATGCTGGTGGTCTTGGCCTTAGCCGGCCTGCAATGGCTCAAACCTCAGGAAGGCTTGAACATCTATTTCCTTCTGGATCGATCCGATTCGGTCCCTTCGCCCCAACAGGAAGCTGCGCGGCGGCTGGTCAATCGCTGGATCGAATCCAAGCCCAAGACTGACAAGGCCGGGTTACTAGCCTTTGGGGCTGAGGCTGCCTTGGAGACGACAGCCAGTGACCTGGTGGATACCCGTAGCACCAAGGTGCTGGCTGTGGTCAACACCGAACGCACCGATATCGCCGCAGCCATTCGCCTGGGCACTGCCGCGTTTCCGGAGCGGGGTCAGAAACGCCTGGTGCTATTGTCCGACGGGCAAGAGAACCTGGGTGACGCCCTCACCGCCCTGCTTCAGGCCAAGCCGCTCGGGGTGAGCCTGGATGTGGTGCCATTGGGGGTCGAGCGCGGTCAGGATATCTCACTACAGCGACTGTCGTTGCCCAGCCAGGTCAAGCCGCATCAGCCGTTCGAGGTCAAAGTGTTTGTACAATCGGACCAAGCGCGCTCAGCGCTGTTGCGGGTCTATCGGAATCAGGTGCCCTTCGACGCAGTGCCCATCCAGGTGCAGCCGGGCAAGAACCTGTTTGCCTTCCAGCAAACCCTGGGCGAACCCGGGTTTTACACTTACACCGTCCACGTCGAGGCTGCAGGTGACCCGGTGCCTCAGAACAATCAAGCCATTGGATTCGTGAGCGTGCGGGGCGAGCCGCGTGTGCTGATCGTTTCGGCTGCGCCGGACCAAGACCGCCCGCTCGCCGAAGCCCTGCAGTCTGCCAAACTTCAAGTGAAGCTGACCGATTTGGCTGGGTTACCCACCTCCTTAGCTGAGCTGGCCGATTACGATTCGGTTTTCATCAGCAATCTGGCCGCCGGCGATCTGGGTGAGGAAACCATGAAACGGATCGAGAGTGCTGTGCGGGATTTTGGCGTGGGCTTGGTGTGTGTGGGTGGGGACCAAACCTACACTGCAGGTGCATACCGGGGCACGCCGTTGGAGCGGGTGTTACCGGTGGACATGGAGTTGGATTCCAAAAAGGTCCTGCCCAAAGGCGCCGTGGCCCTCGTGATGCACGGCATGGAGTTTGCCAACGGGAACCAGGTCGCCCGCGATTGTGCTTTGGGGGTGCTGGATGCCTTGGGGCCGCAAGACGAGCTGGGCGTGGTGCTGTGGGACGGGACCGAGCGGTGGCTGGTGCCGCTGTCGCCCGTGGGCGACAAACGCGCGCATGGGCGCGCTATTGCTGGTATGAACCAAGGCGACCTGCCCTCTTTCCAAGGCGTTATGACCAAGGCTTACGAGGCCCTGCGCCAATCCACCGCCAACCTCAAACACATCATTGTGTTTAGCGACGGCGACCCGGCACCGCCCTCGCCGGCCCTCATGGAAAACATCCGTGCGGCCCGGATCACCGTTAGCACCGTGCTGATCGCGGGTCATGCCGGGCCGGACACCATGATTCAAATTGCCGAGGCTGGTGGCGGCCAGTTTTACAACGTGCAAGACCCCGCCCAGCTTCCGCAAATCTTCATCAAAGAAGCCGCGCTCATCCTCAAGTCAGCCATCATCGAAGAGCCGTTCCGCCCGCAGCAGACTGCCAGCAGTGAACTGCTCAAGGGCATTAGCCCCGACGAATTCCCTACCCTGCTGGGGTATGTGTCCACCTCGCCCAAGGCGCGGGCTGAGACGCCCCTGGTCTCGCACCGGGGCGACCCTGTGCTGGCCCATTGGCAAATTGGCCTGGGCCGCGCCGCAGCTTTCACTTCCGATGCAAAAGCCCGCTGGGCCCGAGATTGGTTAGCGTGGCCGAAATACCGCCAGTTTTGGGCGCAGGTGGCCCAGTGGAGCTTGCGCCGGTTGGACAACGCCGATCTGACTGCCGAGGTTTCCGTCGATCAAGGCCAAGGGCATCTGAGTGTCGAGGCCCTGGATGAGAAGGGCGATTACCGCAACTTCCTCCACTTGCAAGCAGTGGTGGTCAGCCCCAAAGGTGAGCGTCAGACCGTGCGCCTGGACCAGACCGGCCCTGGCCGATACGAAACGCGCTTTGCCATGCGCGAGGTGGGCTCCTACCTGATCAATCTCATGGAGATCAAAGACGGTCAGGTCGCCGGTGTGCAGTGGGCCGGCGCTAGCATCAACCACTCCCCTGAATACAGTGCCACCGGCCCAAACTGGGCCTTGTTGCGGCGGTTGGCTGAGCTGGGGGGTGGCCGGGTGTTGGACCCCTCGCATCCGACCGACAACCCCTTCCTGCACGATCGCCAAAAGACATTCCAACCGCTGGACCTGTGGCAGAGCCTACTGAAGTGGGCCATTGTGTTATTCGTGTTGGATGTTGGCGTCCGCCGCATCCAAATCGACCGCGACGAATGGCTCAAAGCCACCGCCACACTCCGCCGCTTGGTGCTGTTTTGGAAAGCGCCAGTCCGACCTGTTCAGCCTGACGAATCCTTAGCGGCTCTGCTGGCTCGGCGCGACCAAGTCCGAGCCGCTCGCACCGGTGCAGCGGTTGAACCGCCCAAACCGGTTGCCCCCGCAGCCCGTGCACCAGCGCAGCCAGGGCTGCCGCCCCGGCCATCACCGCCTCTAAAACCACAACCGATGCGAACCTCTCAGCCCCCTGCTGCGCCTCAACCCGAACCAGAAGGTACCCCAACCACACGCCGTCTCCTGGAAGCCAAGAAACGGGTCCAACAAAGAAGCTGAGGCGCCCGCCCTCATGAGCTGCTGACCTGAAGCTCGCTGGTGGGGGATGGAGTTAGGCGTGAACCGAGGGCGGACCGACGCTGGAAGCTGCTCTAACCGTAGGCCAAAGTCCACAGTATAGAACTCGCGCTTCCTCAGATCGCCCGTCTTGGTGTCTCAAGGCGCCGGATCGGCTTTGGCATTCGTTCTTTCCAAAATCGGTGGCGGGCTCAATCTTGTGCGCCGCATGAGCAGCGGCTTTCACATTGTGGTCTGCGGCAGTGTTGTTCCGGAACCATTGCAGACGCTGGAACCGGTAACCACCCCGACCGGCCCGGCGCTCAAGAACGAATTGTTGTTACCGGCCGTGTTGGACCCGTGGGCAGCCCATGCCCTGTACGAAGCGGCAGAGCTGGCTCGGCGCCACTCAGGCACCCGAGTCTGGTTGGTGAGCTTGGCGCCCAAAACGAAGCTGCAGCAGGTAATGATGACTGTCGCGCAAAAGGTACCATTCGAGCTGGTGGCCCTGGACGGGTCAGCCAGCGGGTTTACCGATGCGGCGGAGACAGCCGCAGCACTGGCGGAGGCGATCGCTGCGCTGCCGGGGCTGGACCGGAGCCGGCTGCTGGTGTTTGGGGGTTGGGAATCTGCGTCGCGGGGAGCGGGGACCACGCTGCAGATGATTGGCGAACGGCTTGGGATTGTAGATCAGTTCCAAGGCGTGGACCAACTGCGCGTGTTGCCCGACGGCGAGCTGGAGGTGCTGGAACGGGTGGAAGGCGGCCGACATCAAGTGTCTCGGTGCGCGGGTCCGCCGCTGGTGGTGGGTTGGGCAACGGGTAATTTGCCTGAGCCTAGAAATAATCCGCAGGTTGGCATGGCCAACATGCGCACCGTGATGCCCGCGTTGCAACGAGCCAAGCCGGTGGCTGTGGGGCTCGGGCCTGTTCGGTTCATCCAGCTCAGCGTGCCAAAACAAGTGCGCTCGACGCGAATCGTGAAGGACGCCTCACCTGACGAGATCGCGCAAGAGCTCGTGGCGTGGATCAACACATGAACTGCGTGCGTCATTTGCCCTCCGCGCAATCCGCACCGCACCAGCCGCTGCGCTGGCTTGAGGCTGATTCAAAGCCATGGAACCGGGGCAAACTCTTCAGACTGGCCTACTGACGCTTTGATTTATGGAAACGATCCTTGTTTTGGCTCACACCGAATCAGACGGTCGCCTGGGTGGACCTGCGCTGGAAGCCTTGGGTACGGCTTGTAGCCTGCGGTCGAGTCTGGCTGGGGCGGGGCTGGTGGTAGGGCTGATCGGCCCCGAGGTGCAGCAGGCGGCCAACCAAATTGCGGGGTGCGGTGCGGACCGGTTCCTGGGGGTGGCCGGTGCTGTGTATGCGTCCAGCCGCTATGCCACGGATGTGGCCGCCACCACCGCGCTGTGTCGAGCGGCTCAGGCCACGGTCGTGCTGGCTGGTGGCACGTGGCGGTTCCAGCGCTGTTTAGCCGGTGCGGCCCACCGGCTGGGCGGATGCATCGATACGCACGTGACAGCCGCGCGGGTTGACCAGGGCCAGATCACGCTTCAACGGTGGTATTACCGGCAACGGATCGAGGCCACTTTTCAACGGACCCATCGGCCTTGGGTCATCTTGCTAGACCCCGGCAGCCAGCCAGCTTGGCAGGGCGCCGCAGGCACGGCCGCGGTGCAGCCGGTGGAAGTGGACCTGGTTGAATCGGCTGTGCGGACGCGTATGGTGGGATTCCAGCAGCCTGCGGCTGAGGTTCAGACCATCCGACCGGATGCGCGCTTGTTATTTGTGGCCGGGGCAGGCTGGACCAAGAAACAGGCCGATGGCCAGACGCACGTACCCGAAGCCGAAAAGCTGATCTTGGAGTTCCTGCGGTTGACGGGCGCGTCGCTGGGCAGCAGCAAATCGTTGGTTGACTTGGCTGGTGAAGGGCAAGCGGTGCTCTCGTTCTTGTCGCACCTGAACCAGGTGGGGCAGACTGGCAGCACGCCGCGGCATCCCAAAGGCTTGGCCACCTGTTGTCACGGGGAAGAACCGCACACGGTGGGCTGGCGTTTCATTACCGAGCGGCGCGCAATCAACCTCGACCCCAATTGCGGCTGGGCGCATGGCAAAGCTGATGTGCTGTATGTCGCCGACGCGTTTGCCGTGTTGGCGAAGGTCAACCAATTGCTGGCGGCTAAGGCGCAGCAAGCGGGCAGCGCGTAGGGCCGACCCGGTGCGGTGCAAGCTGTAGTGATCGTTGCGCAGCCGGGTGCGGCTGTGGCGTCGAGCTCAGCCCGAGCTGCCCGGGGCTTGGGACCGCGGGCGTGCATGAACCGGGCTGTCAACCGGGTGCGCATGCGGTCGAGCTGGCTCGGGTCGATCCGGTGAGGACGCGTTTGAGGAACTGGCCGGTGTAACTGGTGGGGCACCGAGCCACTTGTTCGGGCGTACCTTCGGCCACGATCCAGCCGCCGGCGTCCCCGCCTTCGGGCCCCAAATCAATCACCCAATCGGCGGATTTGATCACGTCCAGATTATGTTCGATCACCAGCAGGGTATTGCCCGCGCCGCGCAGCTTGAACAGGACCTCCAACAGTTTGGCCACGTCGTGGAAATGCAGGCCGGTGGTCGGCTCGTCCAGAATGTAGAGGGTCCGCCCCCCGCCACGCCGGTTCAGTTCAGCAGCCAACTTGAGGCGTTGGGCTTCGCCGCCGCTGAGAGTGGTAGCTGATTGGCCCAGCTTCAGGTAGCCCAGGCCCACTTCAGCCAGCGTCTGGCAGGCGTCATGAATGTGGGGCACAGCGCGGAAGAAGGTGACGGCTTCTTCGACCGTCAGGTCGAGCACGTCAGCAATGTTGAGGCCCTTGTAGGTGATCTCGAGTGTCTCGCGGTTGTACCGTTTGCCGCCGCAGGCTTCGCACGTCACATAGACCGGGGGCAGGAACTGCATCTCGATCTTGATTAGGCCGTCACCTTGGCATCTCTCGCACCGGCCGCCTTTGAGGTTGAAGCTGAACCGGGCGGCGTCGTAGCCGCGGACTCGGGCGGTGGGCAGTTGAGCAAACAGGTCGCGGATATGATTGAAGATGCCGGTGTAGGTGGCCGGGTTGCTGCGCGGGGTGCGTCCAATAGGCGTCTGGTCAATCACCACCACCCGGTCCAGGTGTTCGTGCCCGCGGATTTCGCGGTGGGCGCCTGGGCGTTCCTTCGAGCCGTACCAGTGGCGGAACAACGCCCGCTGCAGGATGTCGATGACCAACGTGCTTTTGCCCGAGCCACTCACGCCGGTCACGCAGGTCAAGGTGCCCAGCGGGATGCGGACGTCGATGTTCTTGAGGTTATTGGCCGTGGCGCCCAGCACCTCTAACCAACCTCGGGCGGGGTCGGGCGGCACGCGCTTGTGCGGCACTGGGATAGCCAGTTCGCCGGTGAGGTATTTGGCCGTGAGCGACTTGGGGCTAGCCAGCACCTGCGGCAGCGGGCCTTGGGCTACTATCTCGCCCCCATGAACGCCGGCGCCCGGGCCCAAATCAATGATCCAGTCGGCCTGGCGGATGGTTTCCTCATCGTGCTCGACGACAATGACGGTGTTGCCCAGGTCACGCAAGTGCTTCAGGGTCGCCAACAGGCGCGCGTTGTCGCGCGGGTGCAAGCCGATACTGGGCTCGTCCAGGATGTAGAGCACACCCACCAGGCCTGCTCCGATTTGGGTGGCCAGCCGGATGCGCTGGGCCTCACCGCCACTGAGCGTGCCGCTTTCGCGGTCCAGCGTGAGATACCCTAGTCCAACGTCTTTAAGGAACTTCAGCCGGGTGCGAATTGCCTTGATCAGGTCCCCAGCGATTTTCTGTTGGAACTCCGAAAGCTGCAGCGTGGCAAAAAACTGGTCCGCCGCATCGATGGACAAGGCGCATACGTCCATGATGGACAAGCCCGGGATGTTCGGTTTGGGCTTAGGCGTGTCGTGCCCCTGCGCAGGCTCGGAGGCATTTGAGCTGGAGCCAGCCAGCCCCGGTGGCAACCCGGGTTTTGAGGTCGGCGCACGGCCTTGGAGCGTGACGGCCAACACCTCGGGTTTGAGCCGTTTGCCGCCGCAAGCGTCACAGAAGGTCGGGTTCATGAACGCCTTGAGCCGGGCGCGTGTAAACTCGCTTTCGGTCTCGGCGTAAAGTCGTTCCAGATTGGGTATGACACCCTCGAACGGTCGTTCCACCGTGCTGAGCTTGCCCGCGCGCCAGAACTGGAATTGGATCGGCGTATCGCCGGAGCCATGCATCAGGATGCGCTTGAACCAGTCGGGCAAATCGCGGTAGGGCGTTTCCAAGCTCACGCCGTAATGGGCCGCCACAGCCCGCAGCATGGCCTTGTAGTAGCTGACCATCCGCTTGCCGCCCCGGCGCCAGGGCAAAATGGCGCCTTGCTCCAACGATTTAATCGGGTCAGGCACAATCAGGCTTTCGTCAAAAACCATTTTCTGGCCAAGGCCATGGCAGACCGGGCAGGCACCTGCAGGCGCATTGAACGAAAAGTGCTTAGGCGTCAGCGGCTCGTAAGTCTTGCCGGTAGCTGGGCTGAACAGGCGATTGGAATAGAACTGTTCATACCAAACCCCTGGCCCCATGGCCGAAGCTTTAAGGGCTTGGGTTTGAGTGGATGATGCGGGGGCTGAGGTTGAAGGAGCCGATCCATCGGGTGAAGCTCGCGCTGGGGATGTCAGGCTGCGGCCTGGCGGGGGCGCAGAGGCTGCCGGTTTATCGGGCTGAGACGGTCCCTGCGGTAATTGATACAACACCACCAAGCGGCCTTCGCCCCAACGTAGGGCAAGCTCGACTGAATCGCTGAGCCGCACCCGGACCTTGTCATCGATGACCAACCGGTCCACCACCACCTCGATGGTGTGGCGCGCCTTGGGGTCCAACCGCACCGGCACGTTACTGGTCAGCTCCACCAGCTCTCCGTCCACCCGCGCCCGGATGAAGCCCTCACGCGCCAGTCGCTCCAGCACATCCCGGAATTCGCCTTTCTGGGCTCGCACTACTGGCGCCAGCAGCATCAGGCGCGTGCGCGGCGGTAAAGCTAGGATCGCATCCACAATCTGGCTGGTGGTTTGGGCTGTGATGGGCTGGCCTGTCTCGGGGCAGTGTGGCTGGCCCACGTGCGCGTAAAGCAGGCGCAGGTAATCATAGATTTCGGTCGTGGTAGCTATAATGGACCGGGGGTTAGACCCGGCGCTGCGCTGCTCGATGGCGACGGTGGGCGACAGCCCTTCGATGTAATCCACGTCCGGCTTCTGCAACTGGTCCAGGAACTGCCGGGCATAGGCCGAGAGGCTCTCGACGTATTTGCGCTGGCCCTCGGCATAAATGGTGTCGAAGGCCAGCGACGACTTGCCGCTGCCGCTCAGGCCGGTGATGACCACCAGCTTGTCGCGCGGGATCTCCAGCGTGAGGTTCTTGAGATTATGCTCACGCGCCCCGCCAATCCGGATGAAGCCCTTCGCCATCGGATGCGAATCGTCCGTCACAATCAACCCCCTAGCCTACTGCACTCGGCGCAGCGAGGCAAAGCAATGTGGCCAAACCGCGCCAGTCGGCTCCGGCAGGCCTCCGGCAAGACCGGCCACTAAGCATCGGCCAGGCCCCCAGCAAGCTGCGCCTGGAGGCTTCAGGAGATTTGACCCCCAACGGGCCGCCGGCTAAAGTTTGGGCATGACGCCGCGTATCAGTCGCCGTTCGTTTGTCAAAGCAGCGGTGTTGGCCGCAGCCGCTGCGCCAGCCAGCCTTGCGGCGGCAGAACCCACCAGCCAGGACAGTCGATTTAGCAGTCCTTTGCCGCCGCCGGTGGATTCGTTGCCCATGGGCAAGATCGGGGGCATGGAATTTAGTCGCTTGATGCTGGGCGGCAACCTGATCTCTGGCTACGCCCATTCGCGTGACCTGCCATATGTGGCGGTATTGTCCAAACGCTACAACACCGAGGCCAAAGTGCTGGAGACCCTCGAGCTGGCTGAAATCCATGGCATCAACGCCATGAACAGCTACGTCATGGACGGCAACAAGGAGCTGCAGAAGCACTGGAAACGCGGCGGTAAAATGAAGTGGTTTGCCCAAGTGCGGCTGGATCCCAAGGGCGGCTTTAGCCAGGTGCAAAAGGCAGTGGACTTGGGCGCCACGGCAATCCACCTCACCGGGGATAACGCCGATAATCTGGTGCGTGAAGGGCGGCTGGATGTGATTGCGAAGTTGGTGGACTTGATCAAGTCCCACAAGCTACTTGCTGGGGTAGCCGGCCACGGCTTGGCCTCGATCCAGGCCTGCGTCAAAGCCAATCTCCCGGTGGACTTTTACCTCAAGACGCTCCATACGCACGATTACCCCACTGCACCTCGACCGGGCGAGAACGGTGACCTGGGCCGATACGACAATTCCTGGTGCAAAGACCCCGAGGAAGTGGTCGAGTTCATGCTCACGGTCAAGAAACCGTTCATCGCGTTCAAGGTCATGGCAGCGGGGGCTATCCCGCCGCGGCGCGCCTTCCGGTATGCCTTCGAAAATGGGGCAGACTTTATCTTGGCAGGGATGTTCGACTGGCAGATCGCCGAAGACGTCCACATCGTCAAGGAAGTGCTGGCCAACCTGAAACGCATCCGGCCATGGTACTCGTGAGCGGTTTGGGCGAAGGTGCGGTGCCCCCCTGGCCAGTCGATCCACTGAGGCCATGCCTCCGCTTGTAGCTTTTGCGGCCCCCGCTTCACGCCGGGTCAGCGCCGAGGCGGTGGGCGATGTGGTAGCTAGGGCTTGCCCCACGGAGTCGTATCGGGGCCAGCGCGTGTTGGTCATCGTGCCCGATAGCACCCGCACTGCGCCGGTGGGGCTGGTGTTCAAGGCGTTGTTTGACCAAATCGGGGGGGTGACCAAGGCCTTGGACGTGTTGGTAGCTTTGGGCACGCACCAGCCCATGAGCGAGCCGGCGATTGCCAAGCGGTTGGCTATGAGCCCGGACCAACGGGCCGGGGTCTATCGAACCGTCCGGTTTTTCAACCATCAATGGGACAACCCGGCTGCGCTCAAACAAGTGGGGGTAATCCCGGCGGATGTGATCCGGGAACTAACTGCAGGCCTGTTTGCAATGGATGTTCCGGTGGAGGTTAACCGGCTGCTGTTCGACTACGACCAAGTCATTCTCGTTGGGCCGGTCTTTCCTCACGAGGTCATTGGTTTCAGTGGTGGCAACAAATACTTGTTCCCGGGTGTGGCCGGGCCGCAGATCCTGAATTTCTTCCATTGGCTGGGCGCGGTCATCACCAACCCCAAAATCATCGGCAACAAATGGACCCCAGTCCGGCGCGTAGTGGACCGGGCTGGAGCAATGGTGCAGGTGCCCAAGCTATGCTTTTGCCTGGTGGTGGACGGGACCGATCTGGCCGGGCTGTATGCTGGCACGCCTGAAGCGGCTTGGGAAGCAGCGGCGGACCTGTCAGCCCAATTGCACATCATCCGTAAAGACCGGCCGTTCCACACCATCCTGTCCTGTGCACCGCCGATGTATGATGAGCTGTGGACCGGGGGCAAATGCATGTACAAGCTGGAACCGGTATTGGCTGACGGGGGTGAACTGATCATCTACGCACCGCACATTGCTGAGATCAGTTTCACCCATGGCCAGACCATCCGTGCCGTGGGCTACCATTGCCGGGACTACTTCCTAAAGCAGTGGGACAGGTTCAAGCATTACCCTTGGGGCGTGCTGGCTCACTGCACGCATGTGCGTGGTCTGGGCACCTTCGAAAATGGCATCGAGCAATGCCGAGCGCAGGTGACCTTGGCCACGGCGATTCCAGAACCGGTCTGTCGCCAGATCAACTTGGGGTATCGCGACCCGCGCCAGATCCGGCCTGAAGACTTTGCTGGACGCGAAGACCAAGGCGTGTTGCTGGTACCCAAGGCCGGCGAGATGCTATATCAACTCCGCGAACCGCCCGCCTGGGCAAGGCCGGATTGACCTTCGGCCCGGTCCGCCGCCTTACGGCGGCGGCTACGGGGCCCAAACTGGTAGTCGCCGGCGTAAGCCGGCGGATTGATCCGCTCGGATCCGGCTGGTCCGCCGCCTGACGGCGGCGGCTACCGGGCTCAAACTCGTAGCCGCCGGCGTAAGCCGGCGCGGGCAAGAGAAAAGATGCGTCCGTGCTTCGCCTCGACAGCCATCCTAGAGTTGCGACCCGGTAGTGCGGGCTATAGATTGGCCTGCGGTTCATGACGGTCACGCTGTTCATACCGTGCTTTGTGGATTTGTTTTATCCGCAGGTGGGCATTGCCATGGTCCGGATTTTGGAGCGGCTAGGGCACCAAGTGGTGTGTCCGGAGGCGCCGGCCTGTTGCGGTCAACCCGCGTTCAACACGGGGTATTGGAAGGAAAGCCGGGCCATCGCGGTGCGGGTGTTGGAACAACTGCGGGATGCTGAGGTGGTGGTGATTGCCAGCGGCTCGTGTGGGGCGATGGTCAAAGTGTTCTATCCGGAGCTATTGGCCGGCACGCCGCACGAAGCTTTGGCGCGCCAGGTCTCCGCTCGGTGCTACGAGTTTGCTCAGTTCTTGGTGGACAAGCTGGGTGTGACTGACCTAGGTGCCCGGTTCCCGCATCGAGTGACCTACCACGACGGCTGCCACAGCTTGCGCGAGATGCACATTTACAAGCAGCCCCGTCAGTTGCTGGCGCATGTGGCCGGGCTGGAGTTGGTGGAGATGTCCCGAACGGTCTGCTGCGGTTTTGGCGGCACTTTTTCGGCCAAGTTCCCCGCCATCTCGACAGCCATGGGTGAAGTCAAATGCGATCTGGCGCAGGAAACCGGCGCAGAGTACATCGTGTCGAGTGACGCCAGTTGCCTGATGCATTTGCAGGGGTTGATCGACCGACAACGCCGCCCACTCAAAACCATCCACTTAGCTGAGATTCTGGTTGCCTCATGAGCTCTGTCGCGCGTCAGTTCCGAACCGCTGCTGCACGCCGGGCTGCTGATTTGCAGCACCGGGCCTGGGTGCAGACGGCCTTGGGCAAGTACGAACTCAAGCGAGACGAGACCCAGGCCCTGTTTCAGGATTATCAGGCTGCTCGACAGCTTGCCGCTCAGATCAAGTGGGAGGCAATCAATCACCTGGACCGGTATCTGGAGCAGTTTGTGCGGCAGTTAGAAGCGCGCGGCACTCAGGTGCACTGGGCCAGCACTGCTCAGCAGGCCTGCGACATCATCATCCAAATCCTTCGCCAGGCCGGCGCACGGTCCGTGGTCAAATCCAAGGCCATGACCGCCGAGGAGATCCACTTGAACCACGCGCTCCAGCAAGCGGGGTTGGACGTGGTGGAGACCGACCTGGGCGAATTCATCGTTCAACTGCGGGGTGAACCGCCCTATCACATCGTGTTTCCAGCTATGCACCTGACCCGGGGCGAAATCCGGGACACGTTCCTCCAGCGGCTGGGCGACGCGCCTTCAGATCAACCGGAGGAACTCACCATGGTCGCCCGGCGCGTCTTGCGGCAAAAATACATTCAGGCCGACGCGGGGCTGACTGGGGCCAATTTCGCTGTGGCTGAGACCGGCATGATCTCCGTCACGGAAAACGAGGGCAACGCACGCCTCACGGCGGCTTTGCCTCGAGTGATGATCACGCTGCTGGGCATCGAAAAAATCGTGCCGCGCTTGGAGGACTTGGCGTTGATGCTGCCGATGCTGGCCACCGCTGGTGCGGGGCAACTTTTGAGCGGCTACAACACCCTCTACGCCGGCCCGCGCCAGCCTGGTGAAGCGGACGGGCCGGAACAGTATCACGTGGTGTTGCTGGACAACAACCGCACGGCGCTGTTGGCACATCCCCACACGCGGGACGCGTTACATTGCATTCGCTGCGGGTCGTGTTTGAACGTGTGTCCAATCTACCGCACTGTGGGTGGCCATAGTTATGGCACCACCTATCCTGGCCCGATCGGCGGGGTCATCACGCCCATCTTGCGCGGGTTGCAGGAGTGGAAACATCTATCGTATGCGTCGTCGTTGTGCGGCGCGTGCACCGAGGCCTGCCCGGTCAAGATCGACCTAGCCCATCACCTGCTGCGCAATCGGCGTGACGCTTCTGCGGCCCGGCCCAGCCTGTGGCAGCGGTTGGCCTTTCGGCTGTTTGTGCCGGTGGCCAATCACCGATGGTTGTGGGCTTGGCTGGTCACCAAGGGCGGTCGCGTGGGCCAACTGTTCCATCCGTGGATCAAGGGCACACGCTTGGACCCGGCCTATGCCTGGACCCGAACTCGTGATTTGCCGCCCATAGCCCGCCGCACATTCAGGGAATGGTGGCGCAGCCGGTCCCCAGGCCAGAACCACCCTAGCTCAACCGTTGTTCCAACACATGAATGAACGTCAGGCTATCTTGGATCGCATCCGGACGGCATTGACTGTGCTGGCACCGGTGCCCGGCGAGCATACCGGCCAAGCAGGCGTGCCCGCTGGGCTGCCGGATGCGGCGGCTATGCGGCGTGTGCTGCCCGCAGTGGGTGCCTCGTTCGAACAGCGGGTCGAATTGTTTGCGCGGCGGTCGGCTGAACTGCACTCGGACTTTCGGCTGGTGCGCGATTGGGCCGAGCTGATTGCCGGCTTGAAGAAGTTGCGAGACACGGAAGGCTGGACTCGGCTGGCGACCCACGCCGGGGCCTTGACGGAGCCAGCCGCAGCGGCGTTGAGCTTGCCGGTGCTACGCACCGACCAACCCTACGACAAAACTGCGCTGGAGCAATGCCCAGTGGGGCTGAGCGAATGCGACGCGCTGATTGCGCAGACGGGCTCGGTGTTGGTCAGTAGCCGCAGTGCGGGTGGGCGCGCCTTGAGTGTGTTGCCGCCGCATCATGTGGTCTTGGCCCGGCGCGACCAAGTGGTGGCCGATTTACCCGAGGCGTTTGCCTTGCTGAAAGCCAAATACAGCACCGGTTACCCCAGCATGATCTCGTTTATCACTGGCCCCAGCCGCACTGGGGATATCGAACGGACGCTGGTGTTGGGCGCGCACGGCCCGAAAAAGTTGACCATCTTCTGCTTCTAAATTGGCATCAGGCTTGCAGGCCGTCTGCCAAACTCTGCTGGCGCCGGGGCCAGAGCGCCGCTTGCGCCGCAGAAAAAAGTTGGGGAGCATCCCTTGACGGTATCGCATTGTGCTTCCATATTGACTGGTGGAATTCAAACCACATCCAACCACGTGCAGATCATGGTGCCATGGCGCGCTCTGACATCAGGCAGGAGTCAGGCAGTGGTTCCGATTCGAGAAAGGGGCCGCGGGGTCACCGCCCGGCGTCGGTGGCTTGGCCCACATCCAGCTCGAGTAGCCCGATGAGGATCGAAGCAGGCTCGCCACAGGACCGTAGTGGTGCGGACCGGCCTGCTGAGGGCGTAGGTGCGCCTCCTGTTGGGGAGACGGCAGCGGGTGCGGCTGGAAAACCAGGGTTGGCCCCCAAACTTGCAGAGAAGGTTAGGGACTTGATCCGCCTAGCGCACGAGCAGGGGTATCTGACCTACTCAGATATCAACGATGCGTTGCCGGAGGATGTGATTTGCCCAGACGATCTGGACGAGGTGTACATCACGCTCCGCAACCTCGATATCCAGATTGTGGACCAAGCCGAGGTTGACCGCATCAAACCCGGCGCTCAGGAGGATGCAGAGGACCGGGAGTCAGCCCACGATTTGGATGACCCGGTCCGGCAGTATCTGAGGCAGATGGCCCAGACGCCGTTGCTGACCCGGCAACAGGAGGTGGAGATTTGTAAACGGATCGAGACGGCGGAAAACCAGCTTCGGTCCTTGCTCTACAGCTTCGGGTTCATCGCCAAGGAGCATGTGGCCGTGGGTGAGAAACTGTTGGCCACCCCACCCAAGGAACGGTTCGACCGGGTGATCGTGGACCGCAAGCTGAGCGAACGCGAGCGGCACCTGCGTCTGTTACGACGTTTGGTAAAAGTGGTGCGCGCCTTGGACAGCCGGTTGGACGCGGCTTACGCGGCCTGGCGCCAAGCCACCGAGGCCGCGGACCGCAATCGATACGCCCGCGAGATGCGCCGGCTGCAAAAGCGCTTGGAAGCTCACCTTCCTCGGTTCGCCTTCAAGCACAAGGTGATGGAGGAGATGATGTTGGTGGCCGAAAACGTGCGCGACAAACTGCTGGAGTGCCTGGGCAGCATCCGGCAGTTGGAAGCCCAGGCAGCCGCTGGTGCGGCCGTGGCTTCCAGCCTGGAAGCGCACCGCCAACAGCTTCGAGCTCTGGAAGACTTCGTGCGGATGCCGCACGAGGCCTACTTGAAAGCCTACGACCAGCTCAAACAATTCACCGAGCAAGCTGTCCAAGCCAAGACCGCCATGGTCGAAGCCAACCTGCGGTTGGTCATTTCCATTGCCAAGAAATACACCAATCGCGGCTTGTCATTCTTGGACCTGATCCAGGAAGGCAACGTCGGCCTCATGAAGGCCGTCGAGAAGTTCGAATATCGCCGAGGCTACAAGTTCTCTACCTACGCCACCTGGTGGATTCGCCAATACATCACCCGGGCCATTGCTGAGCAGTCCCGCACCATCCGCATGCCAGCCCACATGCTGGACCTCATCCACAAACTGCTCCGGGCCCAAAAAGAATTGCTTCAGGCCTTTGGCCGCGAGCCAACTTTGGAAGAACTGGCTGCGGAGGTGCAACTGCCGGTGGACGAGGTGCAGACAGCCCTCAAGCTCAGCCAAGCGCCTTTGTCGCTTCAAGCCCCGGTGAGCGACACCGACGAAACCCAGGTGGCGGACTTTATCGAAGACCGAAGCACCTGCAGCCCCTCGGAGCTGACCAGCTACAGCCTCCTCAAAGACAAGCTGGACGATGTGCTGGACAGCTTGACCGAGCGGGAACGCCGGGTCTTGGAACTCCGGTTCGGGCTACAAGACGGTTACCCCCGCACCTTGGAAGAAGTAGGCAGACAGTTCAAGGTCACTCGCGAACGCATTCGGCAGATCGAAGCCAAGGCGCTGCGCAAAATGCGGCATCCGACCCGCATCCGGCATCTGGAAGGCTTCCTGGACGGCCCGATTGTAGTGTAGCAGCGCCCCAGGGCGGCATTTGTTGCCGCACCAGCCGGCAAGTTCCAACCGCGCTCCCTCAGCTTAGACCACAGCGCGCTGCGTGCCATCGGGGTGGGTGCGGCCCCAAAGCCTTACCAGGCCCGGTGCAGCGGGTCGCCGTGGCTGGCAGACCGCAACCCAACCCTCTAAGCTGCAATTCCCTCGGGCTTGAGCACCCGTTGAATGGTGCCCAGCAGCTCGTCCAGCGGCAGCACTTTGCTAACGTAGCCATCAGCTCCTTTCCGATGCGCTTCTTGGAGCAAATCTTCTACATAGCCCATACCAGTCAGCATCACCACCGGTAACCCGGGCCAGCGGGTTTTGATTTGTTGGAGCACCTGCAGACCGTCCTCACCGTTGAGGCTGATGTCTAGCACCACCAAATCCGGCAGGGGCGGCTGTTGCAGGAGCTGCAATGCCTGGGTGGCCGTGGTGCAGGTGGACACTTGGTAGCCTTGCTTGCTCAAGTACAGCTCCAGCAAGTCACAAATGGGCTGCTCGTCATCCACCACCAACAGATGTTGTCGCATATCAACCGGCTGCGAAGCAAACTTTGCACCAGACCGCCGCACCGACCGCCAGGGGGCAAGAACGTCCAATGATTCGGCAACAAACGGTGAGCCGCCGCCTCTGCCTGAGCGCACCTTACCCGACCAGCAAGCTGGCGGGCCCTTGGCGCCTGGCCAAGGTGATCGAGGCCGAAGCTTGCGTTATCAGCTAGACCATCCACACTTCTGGGCCATGCTTGAATCGTTGCTGTATCCGCAGACGGTGGCTGTGATTGGGGCCTCGCGCCACACCGACAAGGTGGGCGGGGCCATCATGAGTAATCTGCTCAAAGGCGGGTTCCAAGGCACCTTGGTGCCCGTTAACCCCAGCGCCACCGAGGTCATGGGCATTAAAGCCTACAAAAGCCTGGCCGAGTATGGCGGGCCGATCGACTTGAGCATCGTGGTGGTCCACGCCAAGGACGTCAAAGCCGCTGTCCAAAGCTCGATTCAAGCCGGAGCCAAGACCATTGTGGTCATCACTGCCGGGTTCAAAGAAGTGGGAGCTGAAGGCGCAGCCGCTGAGCGCGAGTTGGTCGAGTTGTGTCGGTCGGCTGGGGTGCGGCTCATGGGGCCCAACTGCCTGGGCGTGCTCAACACCCACCATCGCATGAACGCCACGTTCGCCCCCTCGGTGCCTCCACCGGGCCGGATCTCGGTACTGTCTCAGTCTGGCGCCTTGTGCGTGGCCATTTTGGACTGGGCGGCCCAGGAGCAGATCGGCTTGGGTAAGGTCATTAGCTTCGGCAACAAGGCTGACCTGAACGAGGTCGATTTCATCGAGGCCCTAGCGCACGACGCCGACACCAACGTCATTGTCGGTTACCTGGAAAGCATCACTGAAGGGGACAAGTTTTTGCGTGTGGCCGAGCAGACGGCTGCCATCAAACCCATTGTGATCCTGAAGGTGGGCGTCACCCAGGCCGGTGCCAAGGCGGCCTCGTCGCACACCGGCAGTTTGGCTGGAGCTGACATGGCCTACTGGGCTGCGTTCAAACGCTCGGGCGTGATCCGAGCCGAGACGTTCGAGGCTCTGTTCGATTATGCCTTAGCGTTCTCGTTCCAGCCCGTGCCTGCTGGCGACCGGGTCTGCGTCATCACCAATGCCGGTGGCCCCGGCATTATGGCCGCTGACGCAGCCGAACAGCTCGGCTTGCGCATGGTCTCGCCCTGCGACGCCACCAAGGCCAAGCTGCAAGCGGTGCTGCCGCGCACCGCGGCTCTGGGTAATCCGATCGATGTGATTGGCGACGCCGACCCGGACCGGTATGTGGCCGCCTTCCAGATCCTTCAAGACGACGACAACATCGATGCGTTTGTCATTGTCTGCACGCCGCAAAACATGACCCGACCGCTGGAATTGGCCGAGAAACTCGCTCAGGCCAACCGCGGCGTGAAACCGGTCCTGACCGCGTTCATGGGTGGCCACGAGGTCGAGCAAGCCAAAGCGCGCCTGCGGCAGTTGGGCATCCCCAACTACTCGGCGCCGGACCGCGCGATGGCGGCTCTCAAGGCACTGTGCGATTACGGCGCTTGGAAACGCCGGCCCCCGCGCGTGGTGGCCCGGTTCCCCGTTAACCGACGCCGCGTGGACCGTGTGATCCAATGGCATATCCGCAGCGGCATCCAGCAGGTGGGCGAGCCGGAAGCCAAGGAAATCTTGCGCGCCTACGACTTCAAGATCCTGGACGGTCAACTGGCTCGCACCGCCGAGGAAGCGGTCGAGGTAGCCACGCGCATCGGGTTCCCAGTGGTCCTGAAGATCTGCTCGCCCGAGATCATCCACAAAAGCGATTTTGGGGGGGTGCGTTTGAACCTGGCCAACGCCGAGCAGGTGCGGGACGCCTTTGACCTGATGATGCTGCGGGCTCAACGCCGCGCGCCCCACGCGTTGATCCGAGGCGCTTACGTCGAGAAAATGGGCTCGCGCGGACGCGAGGTGATCCTGGGCATGACCCGCGACCCACAGTTTGGGCCCATGCTCATGTTCGGCTTGGGCGGCATCTTTGTGGAAGTGATGAAAGACGTCACCTTTTACCTGGCGCCGATCACGCAAGACGAAGCCATGCAAATGCTCAAAGGCACACGCTCCTACGCCCTGCTCAAAGGCGCGCGGGGCCAACCGCCGGTGGATCTGGAAGCCATTGCGGTGGCCCTACAGCGGATCAGCCAACTGGCCACCGATTACCCCGAAATCCAGGAACTGGACATCAACCCGTTTATCGTGGGTGAAATCGGCTCCGAACCCTATGTGGCCGACGCACGCATGACCCTGTCCAACTCACGTCCGTTATGAGCACCACATTCTTCACCAAACAAACCACCTACGACCCGCACTGGCAGGAGAAATACAAAAGCTCCATTGCCACCGCCGACCAAGCTGTGGCCCGTATCCGACCGGGCCAGCGCATCTTCATCGGCACAGGTTGCGCCGAGCCGTTGGAACTGGTACGGGCCCTCACCCGCCGGGCTCACCAACTGCCCGACACCGAGATTGTGCACCTGCTGACCTTCGGCGAAGCCCCCTACGCCCACCGCGAGTTGGCCCAATACTTCCGTGTCAACAGCTTCTTCATCGCCGAAAACGTGCGCGATATCATCCAGGAAGGTTTGGGCGACTACACCCCGGTGTTCTTGTCAGACATCCCACGGCTGTTCGACTCGGGTCAGTTGCCGCTGGACGTGGCGCTGATCCAGGTGACCCCGCCGGACGAGGACGGGATGTGTAGCCTGGGTGTGTCGGTGGACATTGTCAAAAGCGCAGCCGAGAATGCCTCGCTGGTTATCGCCCAAGTGAACCCCAACATGCCCCGCACCTTGGGCAACTCGTTCATTCATGTCTATGACCTAGACGTACTGGTGCCGGTCGATGCCCCACTGATCGAAGTGCCTCCGCCGGAGGTGACGGACGTCACCCGCCAAATCGCCGAATACATCTCCGCACTCATCGAAGACGGTTCGACAGTCGAGTTTGGCATCGGGCGCATCCCCCAAGCACTGATCGCCTTCCTGAAAGACAAGAAGGATCTGGGCGTGCACACCGAAATGATCTCCGACGGCATCATCGAGCTGATCGAATCCGGGGCCGTCACCGGCGCACGCAAAACGCTGGACCGAGGCAAGATCGTCGCCAGTTTCTGCCTGGGCACACGCCGACTTTACGATTACATCCACAACAACCCCCTGTTTGCCTTTCACCCCACCGAATACGTCAACGACCCCTTCATCATCCGCCAACAACACAAAATGGTCGCCGTCAACACGGCCCTAGAAGTGGATCTAACCGGCCAAGTCTGTGCCGACTCGATCGGGTCGAAGTTCTTCTCGGGCGTAGGCGGCCAAGTGGATTTTAACCGGGGCGCAGCCAAATCCCGCGGTGGCAAAGCCATCATCGCCCTGCCTTCCACGGCCAAAGGCGGCACGGTCTCGCGCATTGTCACGCGGCTAAGCCCTGGGGCGGGCGTGGTGACCACCCGGGCTGGTGTGCATTACGTGGTCACCGAATACGGCGTGGCCTACCTCCATGGCAAGAGCATCCAGGAACGTGCCCTGGCCCTCATCAGCATTGCCCATCCCAAGTTCCGCGAGCAACTGGTGCGCGAAGCCATCGAAGCCAAATACCTCTCCGCCTCCATGGCCGACGTGGAAGGCAAAATCATGGTTGGCCCCAAAGAACTGCGCACCACCTATGTCCTGTCAGATGGCACCCAAGTCACCTTCCGCCCGGTGCACCCGACCGACGCGCCCCGGATGCGCGAGCTGTTCTATGCGCTGTCCCAGCAAACCATGTATTACAGGTTCATGAGCTCGCAGCGGATTGTTTCCTGGCAGCAAATCAAGGACTTCGTCTATATTGACCACCGCAACGACGTCGCCATTGTCGGCACCCTGCCCGAGGCACATGGCGAAGAGATCATCGCCCTGGGCAACTATTACCTCGATCCGAAGACCAACCGAGCCGAAGTGGCCTTTGTGGTGCACGACAAATGGCAGCGACGCGGCATCGGCACCTTCTTGCTCGGTTACCTGGCCCGAATCGCCCGGCGCAACGGTATCCGCGGCTTCACAGCCGAAGTGCTAGCCGAAAATAAGGCCATGCAAGCCGTCATTAACAAAAGCAACCTCAAGGTCCGCTCCCAACTCAACGGCAACGTGTACCACTACGAGCTCGACTTCGAATAACCGCCAGAGCCATCTGCCATCAGACTCGCACCAGCTCGGCCTCAGGCCACGGCATTGACTTGCAGAGCCAAACTCCGCCCTCGGCCCTCCAAGCTCTATGACTCGACCGACTTAGCCTTGCGGCACGATGCCATGAAGACCAACCCGCCTCTGGCCGGTCGGTTTCGCCGGCCCATCCGAAACAACTTCCCGAGCTCGAACCTTCGAGCTCCCAGCTCCCAAACCCATGCTCCACGCTCCATGCTCCATGCTCCATGCTCCATGCTCCATGCTCGATGCTCCATGCTCCATGCCCCATGCCCTAATGGCGCCAACCCTTGCACGGTAGCGTCCTGATTGGGGGGGGCGGGATTGGCGCCACCTCTCCGGCGGAACCGGATGGGCGGTTCTCCCGCATCCGACCCTCCAGGCAGGGGCATCTCTGTGAGACTAACCAGGGACACAAGAGCCGTGGTCCAGACTAAACAGCCCTTGCGCCGCAAACCATCGGTCACCGACCCCGGGTGCACCATCGTGGCGCCAGACAGCCCAAAAGGCCGCCCGCAGGTTGCGCTCCGACAGCACTTTGTCCCAGAGCCGAAACCATTGGGTTGTCGGCTCGTTGTGTTCCAGCCGGATTAGCCTGCGATCCGTCCACACCCAATGGTCCACCCACCACCAGCGGTGGCGGATGGCTGCGGCTTGTGGAGGCGAGCTTGCTCCCGCCACGGCCGCCGCTCGATTCCTGTCGTCATTCGTCATCGACTTCACGCCTCCACTTCCCTGCGTCCCTTGGCTCCACGGGCATTACCCCGCTTCATCGCTACTACGGACGCTCTGACTCCCGCCGGGCGGCTCTTCGGGCCTCCATCGGCCATGAACCCGTTCCGGTCCCAGCGGGTCTCCCTGCTTATCTCGTCCACACGTCCCACCCTTCTGTCCCCAACCACCTCGCCGTCCCAGCCCCAGCCTTTGCGCCCGTTCACGCTTCTGTCTGCTGGTAGCCCCAAGCCAGAGAACCCTGCCCGCAGGCAGGGGGATGTCCTCCCACATGGGTTATGGCCTGGGCTTGGGTTCCCATGCAAAAGACCTTTTGCATGGGTGGCCTTTGGCCCAGTGCTGGCAGGCTCGGCCCGGGAGAGATCAAAAGCTGGGTGAGTGATGGCAGATAGGCGGTTGTCACACGGGCCGAGCCAGTCGGCGCGGCCGAATCGGGTTCACGATGTGTCACGTCAGTCATGTCACGTTGTTACGGACGGGTCGTTCACCTCCGGCAGCTCCCCACCTCCTGTTGCCACGATGCAGTCGCCTTCGGTTACAGGCCGGTGAACGGTCGGTCTGGCGGGGACTTGCACCCCGCTGTGTGGACGCCTTCGCAGGCGCACAAGCACCGGCCGCTGGCCGCTCGGTTTCGGCGGCCTGCGGAAACCGCCCCCAGGTTCGAGCCTCCAGCTCCCAGCTCCCAACTCTTGGCCCCGGGCTCCATGGTCCACGCTGCAGGGCATTCGAACTCGACCGAGGTAAAGGTAACCGAGCAACCCCCAAGCACACCCCTTACTGCGCCCGCTGCGCCTGTGCGGTTTACGAATCGCCGCCAGGACCGAACCGGACTGGAGACCGTTTGGCGTCGGGGGTCGGAACTGCTCGGCTCGGTGTGGTGGACGAAGTTCCGGTTTGTCTGGGGCTTGCCGTTGCGGTAAGGTAGTCCAGCGCCGCCCAATGGCCGGCTACCGGGACATCAGACCGGTTGTGGCATTGCAATGGCCCAGTTTCATTACACTGCATTGACTCAGGACGGCCAGCGCGTCCAGGGCGCGCTAGAGGCCGACAGCGAAGCTGCGGTTTTGCGCCAACTAGAGGAACGGCGCCTGTTCCCGGTAGCTGTCCGAGGCCAACAGGGCCTGTTGCCGAGCCGAGCGCGTTGGCGCCGCCGGGTGCGGACCCGCGAGCTGGCCATGATGTATGGGCAGTTGGCGGATTTGCTGGGCTCAGGCGTACCGCTGCTACGAGCCTTGGACTGCCTCATCAACTCGACACCTGGGCAAGTGCTGCGCGAGGTGTTGCGGGAGGTTCGCGCCCGGGTGGCCGATGGGCGGTCGTTAACCGAGTCATTGCGCGAATTTCCCGACGTGTTTCCTGCCCTGCATACGGCCATGGTCCAAGCGGGTGAACGGGCAGCCTTCTTGGACCAAGTGCTGCGCGGGTTATCGGACTTTTTGGAGCGGTTGGACGAGTTACGGGTCAAGGTAGTGGGCGCGTTGATCTACCCGGCGTTGCTGACGGTGCTAGGGATAACGGTGATGCTGGGCGCCTTGGTGCTGTTTGTGCCTAAGTTCGAGCCCTTGTTGGCCCATACACCCAAGCCCTGGCCCACCCGGATTCTGTTCGCCGCTAGCCATACGGTGCGCACCTATGGATGGTTGGTCGGCTTGGGTGTGGTTGGCCTAGCTGCCCTGGGCTGGACCAGCCTCAAGACCCAGCGGGCGCGCCGGCTGCTGGAGCGCTGGCGGCTGCGGTTGCCTGTGGTGGGGTCAGCCCTCCGGTTACTGGCCATTACACGATTCTGCCGGATCCTAGGCACGATGCTGGCTCATGGCGTGCCCCTGCTCCAAGCCCTGCGCATCAGCAAGGATGCCACCGGCTCGGCGCTGCTGGCCGAACGCATCGCCCAAGCCACTGACGCAGTCCGCGACGGCAAACGGCTTAGTGAACCGCTGGCTGCAGGCGGTTTTTTCCCGGAACAAATTCTGGCCATGATTACCGTGGCCGAAGAATCCAACAAACTGGACCAAGTGCTGCTTCAGATCGCTGACACGGTCGAACGGCGAACCAACCGGCAGGTGGACCAAGCGGTGCGGCTGATCGAGCCGGTGATCCTGTGCGGAGTAGCTGCCTGTATCGGGTTTCTCGCCTTGGGCCTGCTGCTGCCCATCTTCACCTTGGCAGGCTCACTGGGCAAACGCTAGGCGCCTGTCGGATTTTCCGGGGAACGACTGGTATGAACTACGGCCTGACCCGGTGGCCAACCAAGCAACGCGGCTTAGCAGGCTGTTAGAAAAACGCGTTTCTGCGCCCAATAGATCGCAAGTTCCTACCGAAATCTGGGGTTCGCCTTTCAAACCCGGTTGCTTTTCGACATCCTGCTAATCTGGGCTACGGAGCCGAGTTACGGTGGAATGTGGACGAGTTAGGGCTACTGCCCGGGCGCATTTATCGGCTCCAAGTCATCGTGCACGAAGGTCACACCGACAAAGGCAAAGCCCAAGTGGGCCATGCCTGCGGGCTGATGGCCTATGGATTGATTGACCCGCCCTGCCGCACGGACTTGCACTTGGAAATTGTGCGTAGTGTTGAAGGGCTGCGGATCGGTTGGCGCCCGGCCAACGCCGTCTTGCAAGAAGCCGATACCCCGGGCGGGCCGTGGCGTGATGTGGGCCAAGGGCCCAGCGTGGGCGTAGCCACTAACGGATTGCTGCAGCTTCTTGTGCCGGTGCCGCCTGCTGCTCCGGCCAAGTTCTATCGGGTGCGCCTGCCTTGACGGTTTATCCGCTGACGGAGCGTTGGCTGGACAGGCCGGTGGTGGTGCTGTGCCCCAACCAAGCCCTGGTCGTGCCAGCATGCCCTCGCCGCACCGCTATCGCCTAACTCGGCGGCAGAAGCGCTTCGCCTGGCGGGCGCTGCCGGTCTAAATGGTCTTGATCAGCTCCGACTTGGTGAACCGGAACTTGGGTAGCGCGGCGTATTTGTCGTCTGGACGGCGATAACCCAACGCGCAACAGACCACCGCCGTCAGTCCCTGCGCTTCAAGGCCCAGCACCCGATCAAACCCAGCCGGATCGAATCCTTCCATCGGGCAAGCGTCCACGCCCAACAAGGCTGCGCACGTGAGGAGGTTGCCCAACGCCAGATACGCTTGCCGGGCTGTCCAGTGCCGTGCCAGGGGTTGAAAGGTAGGGGCCAGCAGCCCATCGGTCATCATGCTCCGATAAGCCGCCAGCGATTCGACGCTAACTTGGCGGGTCTGGGCCAGGCGTCGGATGAACGTGTCGATTTCGGCCTCAGTGACGCTGGTCCGGGCGGCAAAGACCACCAGATGCGACGCATCCACCACTTGGCGTTGGCCCCAGGCGTGCGGCAGCAGTTGCTGGCGCACAGCCGGGTCCACCACCACGAAGAATCGGTAGGGTTGCAGGCCAAATGACGAGGCCGATAGCACCAACGCGTCCTCCAGCGCCGCCCAAGTGTCCGGCGGGATTTTGCGCTGTGGATCGAAGGCCTTGGTTGCGTAGCGCCAACGCAGGGCCTTCAGCAAGGTAGCCATCGAGATGGGTTCAGGAGTCATGGTAGGTATCAGGTTTAGCTTCAGTCGTGTTCCTACTCTGGACGATCCACTGCAGATCGGTCCGCCTGCCTCCCAACAGTAGCCGCCAGAAGACGCAACGCAAATGCTTCCGCAGGCAAGAAGCTGCAGCGGCGGCTGCTTCAGGCTTGGAGTGTGTGCGTCAGTTCAGAGTTTGGGTACCAGCATCCCCAGTCGCCATGGAATTTGGCTATAGGGCCGGCCGCGATATTCGGCATCGCTGGCCCCCTGAAACACAAACCGCAGGTCCGCCGGGTCCACCTCCATCCGTTCGTCCACACCAGCACGCACCAGTTCGCCATGGCTAATGTTGGTGGTCCATTCAGGGGCCTGTGCCACGTTGCTACAGGCAGCGAACGGTTTGGAGAGTGTGTCAGCCAAGCCACGCCAGGGGCCATCGAGCCGATCCGCTACATAAGCTTTGTGGTAGCGTCGGCGGTCGCCTTGGGCTTCCACGATGGTGAGGTATTGATTGCGGCCTTTGAGCTTGTAGGTATGCGACGCCTCGAAAATATCGGCTTCCAATGCCAGATGCGGCTCTGACCAGCCGAAGGGGAACTGGGCTTTGGGGGTCTGGCGCCGCCACATCCGGCCATCCAGCGAGGTGTAGAACAGATGCGCATTGGCGTCGTCGCAAATGACCCAGAAGTCGAGCCATCTGGGGTTGGGCGGTGCGTTGGTGACCATCGGCTGCGGCTTGGACCAGGAGCGTGGGTCAGCCAAATTGGTTGAGGTGGAGAAACACGGTCCGAAGGTTGGCATGCGCGTTTTGTCGGCCAACTGATACACCAGATACCAACACCGATGCGGGCTAAACCAGAACACCTGCGGCGCGCAATAGTATTGATCGTGCAAAGCCAACTGGTAGCGTTGCGCCTGATTGGCTTGGGGCCAATCCGCGAAGCTCAAGTAAGTAATATCCACCTTGCCGGACTTCATTCGCAAGGTGGCAAACAGATGCCACCGGGCCTGGTGCAAAACAAAGCTTGGGTCTTTGATCGCCACGTGCGGGTCAGCCGCCTGCCGGCCCGGCCCCACGTCGATCAAAGGCCCAGTTGCCTTCCAGGCGAAATGCCCATGCGCAAAAGGACCATCCAAGGGTTGGCCAGCCAGGTGCGTAGCCACAGCCAGCCCAAGAGCCAAGCAGGCTAGGCTCAGGCCGTTTGCAGGTCTGTTTCGAGACGCCAGGTGCCATCTGCCGCCGCCTTGCGCACGCCAGGCCAAATCGATCCGGCCCATCTGTTCTGGCCAACTGCTGCATTGAGGTCGATGTTTCATCGCGTTGCCAGTTCGACGCACGGGTGACTGATTATCTTGAGCCAAGCTGCGCCATGCGGTGTCCCTGTGGGTGGCAGGCAGCCGCCGCTCGCTGGCGGTATCATCCCGATCAAGCGGATTGGATGGATCGGTCCGATGCCTCGGCGCCCAAGGCGCCAGGAAACGGGTCGGTGCCTGTCGGTCGGCTAGCTTGGGACGAGCGTGCTCCTGTGCAGGTGCACGCCGATGACCAGCGGCTGGCCTGCGGCAAACGCAGCGCTCGGACAGGCACGGCTCCGGTCTAATTAGCCGGGTCATCGCTGTAAGCGGTCGGAGCTAGTGATTGCCGCAGCGGCCCGTCTCCGTCGGCTGCCTGCGGCCAGGCCGCCTTCCCGTCGTAGCACATCGCATCCATGGTCACATAAACGGCACCCAGCCTTCGGCAGTGGACGTGTCCTGGCGCCGCGACCACGGCCTTCCGCTGCCGTCCTGCAAGACGCCCTCAAAGGGGCCAGAAATGGCCCTTGCTTCCGGCACGCCGAATGGACGAGCAACTCGCCTACGCGCGCTGGGCACCGTCAGCCTGCCCTACCGCCAGCCTCGTCCACCAGCGCCGTCTCAGAAGCCCCAAGCGGCAATGCGGGCTGGCAGAACAGCCAAATCAGGCTCAGCATCAGCACGGCCCCAATCCCCCTGACTGTCCAAGCTAACTCGGCTACACACAGTCCCAACATCGTGCCCATGGTGTCCCCCCAGATACAGTTCCTTCGCTTCGGGAGCCTTGACCGCAGCGCAGGGGCCCAAGTGGCAGCCTTGGTGCAGACCGTGATTACTGCGCCTCAGCCGCGCTGTGCATCGGCTGGGCCGGCTCAGGCTGCCAGTTGACAGCCCGGCTTTACCCAGATAGCCCTTGAGCCATGCGAAGAGTCTGCTGCGCTAGCAACTGGGGTATAAGGCTTGGCGTTTTGACGGCCACGCTGGGCTTGGCCTGTGGCAGGCCGGCCTGTGGGGCTGGGATCGACTGGTATCGCTGGCGCGGGCCGGACTGCAACGGCATCTCGCGCGAGAGCGGTTGGCTGACCAATTGGCCTGATGCTGGCCCGCCGGTGCTTTGGAAGGCCCAGGTCGGCCAGGGCTATTCATCCGTGACGATCAGCCAAGGCCGGCTCTATACCATGGGCGTGGTGGGTGGCGACGATAAACTCCGTGGCGGTCAGGAAACCGTGTGGTGCCTGGACGCGCAGACTGGGGCGGTCTTGTGGCAGCAAAGCTATCCCTACGACTTCGAGCCCAAATACTACGACGGCGGTTCCAGTGCCACCCCAACTGTGGATGGCAACCGCGTCTTCACCCTCGGGCAGAACGGCACGATCAACTGTTTTGATGCGGTCAGCGGGGCTGTCGTTTGGCGACGGCACCTACCACGCGAGTTGGGCTGTAAAGTGCCCACTTGGGGTTTTGCCAGCTCGCCCCTGGTGCAAGGGGACCTGCTGATCCTGAACGTCGGCTCAGCCGGCACTGCGTTGGACAAGGCCACTGGCCGAACGGTTTGGACCAGCGGGTCTGACCCGGCGGGCTACTCCAGCGCTGTGCCGTATCAGCATCGTGGGCAGGCGGCTGTGGCGCTGTTTGGGCAACGGGCCGCCGTGGGCGTGGCGGTCAAAACCGGCCAGCTTCTGTGGAGTTTTCCATGGAAAACCGAATGGGACGTCAACGCCGCTGACCCGATTGTGCAGGGTGACACGGTCTTCATCTCCTCAGGCTACCAGCACGGCGCAGCCCTGTTGCGACTGGACGGCTCCAAGCCAACCGTGCTTTGGGAAAACAAAGCCATGCGGAACCACGTCAACTCCTCGGTGCTGATCGACGGCTACCTGTATGGGCCCGATGACGACGTGGACCGCACGCCCTTGCTCCGATGCGTGGAATGGAAGACCGGTGCAGTGCGCTGGACCTTCAAGGATTTCCCATGCTCAGCCTTGATGGCCGCAGACGGTAAGCTCATCGTGCAAGGCAGCCGTGGCGAAATCATCATCGTGCAAGCGCGTCCGGACGTCTGCACCGTCCTGGCCAAAGCACAGCCGTTGGCTGGCCGGTGCTGGACCACGCCGGTGCTCAGCCAAGGCCGGCTTTACTGCCGTAATTCCAAAGGCGAGTTGGTCTGTCTGGACCTGCGCAAACCCGAGGCACAGCCCGGCGGCTGAAGTGCCCAATTGGCGGCCAATCAATCGAACCATCCGCCTGCACATCTTGGGTGGCTGCGGCCTGCGCTCAGCAGGACGCCAGTTGGGACTGGAAAAGCCGCGTGGGTGTCGCCCATGATGGGGCCCACATAAACTATGAGTCAGTACACTGTCCTTGTGGTAGGCTTGGGCAAACGGGGCATGCACCATGCCCTGGCTTTCCAAGCCAATCCAAAGTTTAAGGTCATTGGCCTGTGCGACATCGACCCTGCCCGGCTCCAAGCCGCCAGCGCCCGGTTGCCCGAGGCCAAGACCGGCACCGACGCCGCTGCTCTGGCGCGGGACTTGAAACCGGACGTGTTCTGTTTCTGCACCCTGCCGCACCTGCGCTTGCCCTTCATTCGAACTGGGATTGACAGCGGGGCCAAGCTCATTGCCTTCGAGAAACCGGTAGCGCTGACCAGCGCTGAGTTGTTCGCTATGCGCGACTTGATCCGCCAGGCGCGCGTCAAAGCCGTGGTAAGTCACCAGCACCGTTACGGCCAGCATTATCAGAAAGTCAAACAGATCATCGCCAGCGGTGCCTTGGGCCGCATCCACACCGTCTATGGCACCGCCACAGGCTGGATGACGCATATGCTGTCGCACTTGGTGGACTACACGATGTGGTTCAACGACTATGCACCCGGCCAATGGGCTATGGCCCAAGCCGCTGGCCGCACCAAGTTCACCGACAACCATCCCTCACCCGATTACCTGGCTGGCTTCGTTCAATTTGCCAATGGCGTGCGCGGTATCTACGAATGCGGCGCCGGCGCTCCCGATCAGCCCGAAGTGGCCAAGTGGTGGGGCAAAAACCGCATCGGCGCCCAAGGCACCGAAGGCTTTGCCGAGGTGCTGACCAACGGCGGCTGGCGCGCGGTGACCAAGCAGGGCGGTTACCAGAGCGGCCAGGGCGCCATGAACTACGACCTGGACATGCCCCCCTACATCCAGCAGATGGCCGATTGGTTGGATGACGACCGCGCGGTGCATCCCTGCTGCTTCGAGCACGCCTACCTGGGCGCTGAAGTCATCTTCGCCCTCCAACGCAGCGCTGCTGAAGGCGGCCAAGTCCCACTGCCCCTCACCAGCCCAGCCGATGAACAGGCCTTGCTCAAAGCCCGCGTGCCGGACCGACCCGTGTTAGCCTCGTGCGAGGCTAACCGTAAAGAGTTCGGCTTGGCCTAACGATGGATGGGCATCGGGGTTAGCTACCCCGCCGCCCGGTCTAGTCCAAGCCCAATGCCTTGAACCGGCGATTGACCTGGCGGAAGTGAAACTCCAGCGAGCAGAGGCTCTCTAGTTCGCCGGGTTTGAAGTGCTGCGCCACTTCCGGGTCGGCCTTCAGCACCTCAACAAAATCAGCGTCGTCGCGGCCAGCGTGTTTGATCTGCCAGGTCTTCATAGCATTGCGCTGGACCAGGGCATAAGCCGCTTCCCGCGTCAGGCCCTTGCGAATGAGCGCCAGCAGCACGGTCTGGCTGTTCCACATGCCCAGGCTGAGCCGGAGGTTTTTCCTCATGTTCTCCGGATACACCTGCAGGCCGTCCATCAGCCGGGTCAACAAGCCGAACATGTAGTCCAGTAACGTGCATGAATCGGGGAAAATGATCCGTTCGACCGAGCTATGGCTGATGTCGCGTTCGTGCCACAACGCCACGTTTTCCATCGCCGCCAAGGCGTTCCCCCGCAGCACGCGGGCCAGGCCAGCCAACCGTTCCCAAGTAATCGGGTTACGCTTATGCGGCATGGCACTGGAACCTTTTTGCCCTTTGCCGAACGGCTCCTCAGCTTCCAACACCTCGGTGCGTTGCAGATGCCGGAACTCGACGGCCCACCGTTCGATGCTGGCGGCGACCAACGCCAGCAACGCTTGGAACTCGGCGTGGATGTCGCGCTGGACAATCTGTGTTGAAAGCGGCGCGGGCCGGAGCCCCAACTTCTTACACACGTAGGCTTCCACACGCGGCGATAAGTGCGCGCTGGTGCCAACTGCGCCTGAGAGCTTGCCCACCGCCGCTACCTCCCGCGCCCGTTGCAGCCGGTCCAAGGCGCGCCGAAACTCGTCATACATCAACGCCAACTTCAGCCCGAACGTGATCGGTTCAGCATGCACCCCGTGGCTGCGGCCAATGCAGGGGGTGAACTTGTGCTCGCGCGCCCGCCGCGCAATCACCGGCAATAACCCTTTCACATCCGCAATCAACAGGTCGGCTGACTGCACCATCTGCACCGCAAAGGCCGTATCGATCACGTCACTGCTGGTCAGCCCGTAATGGAACCAGCGACTGGCCGGATGATTGATCCTCTCGGTGACCGCCTGAGTAAAAGCGATCACGTCGTGGTTGAGCGTTTTCTCCAGCTTACGCTGCCGCTCCACTAACCCGGGCAAGTCCTGCATCCAGGCTTGGCAGCCGGCTTTGATCCGGCGGAAATCAGCCGCTGGCACGATGCCTTCTTGCACCAACGCCTCGGTGGCCAGCAGCTCGATCTGAAGCCACAAACGCAGCTTGTTCTCATCGGTCCAGATGGACCGCATCTCAGGCCGTGAATATCGCGCAATCACGCCGCCAAGTTAATCGCCGGCCTTCTCACGCAAAAGGCCAGAAGCTACCCCCAACCCTGAAGCTGACGGAGGCCTTTCGGGCTATAGGGCGGTCCCAGCCGCAGCACAAGTAGCACCACCGTGCCCCAATTCTCTGTCCCAGCCGAATGTGCCAGGGCCCAATCGGTGGCATCCAGCCGCCCACGTCCAGACTTCCGCATGTCATGGAGTTTCCTTTAACCCAGCCGGTTCGTAACCCGGCGTCGGGTCCGTGCCGGGGAAAACCGTCCCGGTGGCGGTCAACTCCGCTCACAGATGGTCCAACGCCGCACCGTGAATCCCACCGCTGAGCCTTTGGATCCGCACCGTCAGCGTTTCCTGCACCATCTCGGGACATAGGTCCGCCGCGCTGGTTAACGCCTGCCGCATCCAGGTACGGGCGCATCCTCAGCCCGCACCAGCCTCGGCCGCCTCAATGCCACCAGCGCCGCCTCCGCCTCATAGGCCATCAGCTTCATCGGACCCACAAAGCGCGTCTGGGTCGTGGCCAATGGCCTTAAGCGCTCCCGGTCCGGCAGGTCTTTCAAGCCCAATGGGCGCCGGGTGCGCTGCCGCTGCCCTTTGAGCCCGGCTACTCCTCCTGCTTCAGTCGGCTGTGCTCCAGCACCCGCTCCGCCCTGCCCGATACAGCCCATGGCAGCGCTGGACCCTGTCCAGCGGCATGCCCAGACCGCTCACGATCCGCCGTCGCTGGGCTGTGCCGTTGCGGATCAGTGGCGCGGTAACGGTCTGGACCTCGCTAAATCCAGCGTCTGGTGGCTCAAGACAAGCAAGTGGCCATTGAGTACGCTTCTCTGATCGCCTTGGCGTTCGAAGGCCAATTCACCAGGGATCGCTGCGGATTGCGCTGCGAAGCAAGGCGGCTGAACCTGTCGCACGGGGGCATTGTTGCCGGAGCTGAGGGTTGGGCAGATTGGGAAAGATGTGCCCTTGGGGGTTTACTTCACCTCCACCACCCGCCGCGATCGACCGCGGGGATTGGGAGGCGGAAGCTCGTTCGCTCTGCCCAGCCGCGCTTTGCCGGCGCAGTGCAACTTAGCCAGCCGTTGCCCGGCGATTGGCGTCAACCCAGCAAGTCGGCCAGGGTGACTTGGGCGATGGTTGGCCGGACGCGGTCCGCCGCAGCGAGTCGGTCGGCAGCAAACGTGTGGGCCACAGCTACACAACGCATCCCGGCGGCTTTGGCTGCCTGCACGCCATTGACCGCGTCCTCGACCACCACGCATTGGCTCGGGGATACACCCAGCTTGCGCGCTGCGGCCAGGAAGATGTCCGGGGCAGGCTTCTTATGGACCACGTCTTCAGCAGCTACGATGGCGTCCCAATCCGACGCCGGCAGGCCGATCTTGCGCAGGTTGGCTTCGATCTTAATGAGGTCTGCGCTGGAGGCCAGAGCTGTCTTGAGGCCGGCTTGACGGCACTGGCGCACCAGTTGGACTGCGCCGGGAAAGACTCGCAACTGCTGCGGCACCAGGTCCAGGTAGATTTCGTAGGTCCGTTTCTTCGCCGAAAGCAGGTCCAGCGCAAACCCGTATTTTTCGGCTACCCCACCGATGTAGCGATCCTCCCCAGTGCCCACAAAAGGCAGAAAATCTTCCGGCTGCACCGCCAAGCCCTTCTCTCGGAACATGGCCACCGCCGCGGCGTTAATGAGTGGCTCGGAATCCGTGAGCACACCATCCATGTCGAAAATGACGGCTGTAATTGAACTTGCGCTGTTCACCGCGCACAAGCTGGGCCATGGCAACCGGAGCGCAAGAGCCAACTTGCTTCTGTCCGATCCCACCATCGGTGCGTGCAGCCGTCGATTGGCACGTAAACCCATCGATTGGCCGAGTCACACCAACCCAAGCACCCTCGGTTCTGTGGGCCCTGTCAAATCGGTGCCCGGCTCTGAGCTTGAATCCATGCTTTCGGGCCCCGCCCACATGCTTAAGTCAGTGCCAACGCACCTGGCCGGTGCAGTCCACAGCCTCAGGGTTAATTGGTGCCGAGCGCCGAGTCTCGGTTCACAGGAGCCGCTTCGCATCAAGTGACTCACCTTGGGGCTGAGGGCCCCTTGCCGATGCGCACGACCCTTCCACCGTGCACTAGCACGCTGTTGAAAAAGTGATTTTTGCGCCCAAGAGACAGGCGAATTCCTTGGGAAATTTGAGGGTCATTTTTCAAACGCAGTGCTTTTTCAACATCATGCTAGGTCTAGGATCAGTTCAAAGGTCGGATGCTAGCCTCGGGCTGGCCCCCTGGAGCGGGCTGAGATCTTGACAAGGGTTTAGCGCAGGATAGTTTTAACGCTGCTATCATCAAGCCGGCGCTGAAAGCGGTCCTTGGCGCTCGATGGTGGATCGGATCGCATGATGACAGCTTGAATACAAGGCAGCGGAGGGCTGCCCCAACCGGCGGGAAGCCGCGCACTGAACTGAGGTTATGGTATGACGACTGAATCCCGCGCCCAATACGACGTGCGGGCCGCTTTCGCCAGAGGGTTTCGCGCCTGGCGACTGGCACACCAGATTCCCCTCAAGCAGATTGCCAGTGACCTAAGAGTCTCGATTTCCACCATCAGTGCCTGGGAACTGGGGCAACGGTTCCCCAGCGGCCGCCACTTCGAACAACTGGTCAACTACACCGGTCTACCCCCGTGCAGACTGTTCTGTGTCATGAGCCACCGATGCGTGCCGGCCGGATGCGTGGTGGCCATGAGCCAAAACGCCTCCGTTTAAGACCCCGGCCGATTCCACTCTAAGTGGAAAACTGGCTTTTGCTCAGGCGCGGCCTCGGCGCTACCGTAGCCCGGTTGAATTGGGCGCAGCAAAATCGATTCTGGCACCTACCGAGCCACGAAGTCTTGGTTGGCCTCCAGGTATCAGGGCCGGCGAGGTATCGCCGGCTCTGTGTACAGGGTCCACGAAAGAGCCGCCTCCAACTGCGCTTGATGCGATCCCCAGAAAGTCGAATCCATGCACCTTGCAGCGCAGTTCATGGCGGGCGCCTTGGTGGGGCTGGGGCACTTCCGCTCTCGGGCATCAGCCGGCGCTAAGGCCTCGACAGGGTCCGAGGCCTGGGTTGGAACGGCTGCGGGTCTCCCCTCCGAGACGTGCGATCCTGAAACTTCGATTCCTGATTTAGCCTCCGAGCATAATACGCTGGGCACCAGCTCCACTCTGCCGCCTTGGCTGGAGCTGGCTTTGCCGGAAGCACCAATGGCCGAGCGGCTTCTTGGAAGCCGGTCGTCCTTGCGTGGGCGATGGGGCCAACGGGCCGCTGCTTGGACCAACCCGGTCACCGTACCGGCCGCGCTGCCGCCGAAGTTTTACCGCCTGTTCAAACCCTGAACCCGCAGGCGGTTTGTCCGAACCGAAACACAAAACACATCAGCACCACCTCAACAAACCAACACGAACACTCGCATGAAAACATCCACCAAGCTGGCCCTCGGCACCGTCCTCTGGGCGGCCATCTTCCTGCACCCCGCCGCCGCCCTGGCCCAGGGCACGGCCTTTACCTACCAGGGCCGGCTCGATGCTGAAGGCGCGCCGGCCCACGGCCTCTACGACTTGCGCTTCACCGTCCATGACGCCGCCAGCGGCGGCAATCAGTGGGGGCCGGCGCTGACCAACGCCCCCGTCGCCGTCAGCAACGGCCTGTTCACCGTCACGCTGGACTTCGGCTTCGGCGTCTTCAACGGCGCGGCGCGCTGGCTGGAGATTGGCGTGCGGTCCAACGGCACGGCCTCCGCGTTCACCCCGCTGGCGCCGCGCCAGGCGGTCTTGCCCTCGCCCTACGCGTTCTGGGCCGCCAACGCCAGCCAGGCCGTGACCCTGAGCGGCACGGTGCCGGCCTCCGGCCTCAACGGGCTTTACTCCAACCCCGTCAACTTCAACAACCCCGCGAACAGTTTCACGGGCAACGGCGCCGGGCTGAGCAACGTCAACGCCGCCGCCTTGGGCGGGCGCAACGCCGCGCAGTTCTGGCAAACCGGCGGCAACGCGGGCACGACGCCCGGAACTGACTTCCTGGGCACAACCGACAACCAGCCGGTGGAGTTGAAGGTCAACGGGCAACGCGCCCTGCGGCTGGAACCTAATCCCAACAGTCCGAATGTGCTGGGCGGTTCGCCCGCTAACATAATCACCAACGGCAACTACGGCGCGGTCATCGCCGGAGGCGGCAGCAGTGCCTATCCCAACCGGGCGGGCGCGCCGTTCGCCACCGTGGGCGGCGGCGCGGGCAACATCGCCAGCGGCATCTCTTCCACCATCGGCGGCGGCGCGGAAAACCGCGCAAGCAACAACGACACGACTGTGGCCGGCGGCTACCAGAATACCGCGGCGGGGTTGCGTGCCACAGTGGGCGGCGGCTGGCTGAACCGCGCCTTGACAGACTACACCACAGTGGGCGGCGGCCAGAACAACGAGGCCTCGGGGGATTACGCCACGGTGGGCGGCGGCCTCCACAATACCGCCACAGGACCGGAGGCCGCGGTGGGCGGCGGCATCGGCAATACTGCCGGCGGCTGGTCCGCCACGGTGCCCGGCGGTATCGACAACGTCGCCGGCGGCGATGGCAGCTTCGCCGCCGGCTCGAATGCCCGGGCATGGCATCAGGGCAGTTTCGTCTGGGCCGATTCGCAATCCACGCCGCCACCGTTCCCGCAGGGCATCCCGTTCGACTCCATCGCGAACGACGAGTTCGCCATCCGCGCCCGGGGTGGGGTGCGGTTGAACACCGACACGAGCCTGTTCTTCGGCAACCGGACCCGCCAGATGATCAACCTCTGGGGCACGGTGTACGGCATCGGCGTGCAGAACAACGTTCATTACGCCCGCAGCGACGGCGACTTTTTCTGGTATCGCAAGGGCGCGCACAGCGACAGCTACGGCGATCCCGGCCCCGGCGGCACCATGTTGATGAAGCTCACCTCCCAGGGACTGAGCGTGTGCGCGCTCGAAGTCCGCGGCGGCTGCGATCTGGCCGAGCCTTTTGCGATGTCCGAGCAAAACATCCCCAAAGGCGCCGTCGTGGTCATTGACGAAGACCACCCCGGCCAGTTGAAACTCAGCACTCGGGCTTACGACACGCACGTCGCCGGCGTCGTCAGCGGGGCCAACGGCGTCCAACCCGGCATCGCGCTCAAACAGGAGGGAACGCTGGATCAGGGCGAAAACGTGGCGCTGAGCGGCCGGGTTTACGTCCAGGCCGACGCCGCCTACGGTCCCATCCGACCCGGCGATTTGCTCACCACCAGCGACACGCCGGGCTGCGCCATGAAAGCGAGCGATCCGGCCCGCGCCCAGGGCGCCATTCTGGGCAAGGCGATGACCGGGTTGAAAGAAGGCCGGGGCACGGTGCTCGTGCTCGTCACGCTTCAATAACAGACAACGCCAACACCAACCCACACGCGCCATCATGAAAACCCTCCAGCTTGTAGCCGTCGCCGTCTTGTGGAGCGCCACCTTGTGGGCGGCGGACCCGCCCCTGGGCCGGTTGCCCGACGGCACCCTTTACATCCTCAATGAAGTGCAATTCGCGCTCAGGGCCGACGCGGCTCGCGCGATTTCTCCCGCGGACGCCACGCGTCGCCCGGCCGACAAGGCGCGCCTGGCCGGGCTGCATCCGGCCATCCAGGAAGTGGTCGCCACGCACACGGCCGCCGAGCGCTGGCTCAACGGCCTACCGTTGCCCGCGGCGCTCAAGCACAGCGGCGCGGAGGTGCCGCTCATTGCCCGTTCCCTCACCGCGCGGTTGAAGCCCGGTCAGGACGCCGCCACGGTGCTCGGCGCGTTGCAACAGCACCCCGACGTCGAGTGGGCGAGCCTCAACGTGCTGCATCCGCCGGCCTTGATTCCCAACGACACCTTCTGGACCAACCAATGGGGACCGGTCCGCGTGCGCGCCGACGCAGCCTGGGATGTCCCGCCCGCCAGCACGACGCTGCGCGTGGCCATCGTGGACACCGGCGTGGATCTGACGCATCCGGACCTGGCCGCCCGGATCACTTACAATCGCGGGTTCGCCGGCAACACCAGCGGCGACGCGCGGCGGGACGTTCGCGGCGGCTCCTCGATTGACCACGGCACGCACGTCGCCGGCATCGCTGCCGCCATCCACGACAACAACCTCGGCATCGCCGGCATCGCCACCGTGGAAATCATGGCGATGGGCTGCGCCGTTTGGGACGGCACCAACCAATACCTCATTGGCTCTGCCGCGGACGCCATCAACGACGCGGTGGCCAATGGCGCGGCGGTGATCAATTGCAGCTTCGGTAATGCGTCGCTCAACAGCGGCACCCGCGCCGCGCTGGACAACGCCCAGGCCAACAACGTGGTGGTCGTGGCGGCCGCGGGCAACCAAACCAACGACGTGGACAACGCCGCCAGCGGCAGCGCCGGCTGGAATCAACACCCTTGGCCGATCATCGTCAGCAACACCCAGCAGGGCGACAGCCTCAACCCATCGAGCAATTACGGCCCGGCCATTGATCTGGCCGCGCCCGGCACGACCATCTTCAGCACCATCACCACGAACTACGCCGGCCCGAATCCCAACGGCAACTACGGCAACATGAGCGGCACCTCGATGTCCGCGCCTTGCGTGGCCGGCGGCGCGGCGCTGGTCCGCGCCATGGCGCCGAACCTCGTCAACGGTGCGGCGGCGCGCGACCTTCTGGCGCGCATGGCCCAGGACATCGGCGCGCCCGGACGGGACACGAACTACGGCGTCGGCATGCTCCAGCTCGATCCAACCTTCCTGTGGACCGTCCGCAACGCCGCGGTGTTCATGGGACCCAATCCCACCCTGACCGAGAACGGCACCTATGCCAACCCGTATTCGACCTTTGGCTTTGCGTTGCCGAACACCCCGCCGGGCGGGCAACTGGTGCTCAACGGGGCCATCACCAACCTCACCGAATACCACTACCCGCCGGTCAGCATCACGCAACCGTTGCGGCTGACTGCCTTCCCGGACCGGCCCGTCTTCATCGGGCGCTGAACCTGACTACAAAATCAACCTCCCAATCCGCCATGAAAAATCCCAACCTCCGCTGCTCTGCGTGCGCCCGCGGCTTCTTCGCGGCGTTCGATTTGCGCGAGCTTTCACCCGTTCCACGCCCTGGCGACTGCCTGTCGCCGAAACGGCACATTGGCAATCTGCGCCACGACCCGCCTTGTAGCGCAGACTTCCAGTCTGCTGTATCGCGGATTTCCAATCCGCAGGCCCCGCGCAAACTTGAAGGCGACCGGCCGTTCAACACCCTGCCGACTGGAAGTCGGCGATTGGCTCGCTCGCGCCCGCTCGCTCGGCCCTCTGGGCCTTGCTCTCCCTGCGCTCGAGCAATCCCTTCCGCCGCTTCCCAGGCGGCGCAAGTCAGCCGGTTGCAAACCTGCGCTCCGGGTGGGCGGCCATCGCGGCGGATGCTGGCTCTGGGCTTTCTTTGCTCGGTTCTCTGCCTGCCGACCCTCGCCCAATTCGCCATCCCCTGGTACACCGTGGACGGTGGCGGCGGCACCAGCACCGGCGGCGTCTATTCCGTCAGCGGCACCATCGGCCAGCCCGATGCCGGCGGGCCGATGAACGGCGGCAACTTCAGCCTCACCGGCGGTTTCTGGGCGTTGCCGCAAGCCGTGCAAACCCCCGGCGCGCCCACGCTCTACATCACCAACGCCGTGCCGGGCTGGGCGGCGCTTTGGTGGACGCCGGCTACCGGCACCAACTGGGTGTTGCAGGAGCGCCTGAGCCTGACCAGCGGCGCGTGGTCGAACTCGCCCAGCGGCGCGACCAATCCCGTCACCGTCCCGGCCACGTTGCCGACGAAGTTTTACCGCCTGTTCAAACCCTGAAACCCAGGCGGTTTGTTCGAACCCAAACACAAACTACAACAACCCAAAACCTCAAATGCACATGAAAACATCCCTCAAGATGACCCTCGGGGCCGTCCTCTGGGCGGCCATGTTGCTGCAACCCTCCACCCTCCTGGCCCAGGGCACGGCCTTCACCTACCAGGGCCGGCTCGACGCCGCCGGCGCGCCCGCCAACGGCAGCTTCGATCTGCGCTTCGCCATTTACGACGCGGCCAGCGGCGGCAGCCTGCTGGCCGGGCCGCAGACCAACGCCGCCGTCGCTGTCAGCAACGGTCTGTTCACCGTCACGCTGGACTTCGACGCGGGCGTGTTCACCGGCCCGGCGCGCTGGCTGGACATCGGCGTGCGCACCAACGGCGGCGGAGCGTTCACCGCGCTGAGTCCGCGGCAGGAGCTGCGTCCCACGCCGTATGCGCTTTACTCGCCCACGGCTGGCGGGGTGACGAACGGTTCTGTAACGGCCGGCCAGTTGCGCACCACGAACGCGCCGGCCGCGGGCCAGGTGCTCGCGTACAACGGCTCCTCGCTGGTGTGGACGAATCTGCCTGGCGGCGGGGCCGCAGGCTGGTCCCTTACGGGCAACAGCGGGACGACCTCAGGCGTCAATTTCCTGGGTACGACCGACAGTCAACCGCTGGAATTGAAGGTCAACAACGCTCGCGCATTGCGGCTGGAATGGGCCAGCTCGGTCACCGATTTTTCGCCCAACGTCATCGGCGGCTATGGGCAGAACAATGTCTTCAACGGGGCAGTCGGTGCCACCATCGCCGGCGGCGGAGCCAGAAGCACTTTCGGGAACGTGCTCAGGATGTTGCCCAACGAGGTTGGGGCAGACTATGGCAGCATCGGTGGAGGCAATGGTAATCGTGTGACCGGTGTGGGGGGCACGGTCCCCGGCGGCACTGGCAATCAAGCCAATGGATTCGCCAGCTTTGCCGCCGGCAGAAACGCCCGGGCGAATGATGACGGCGCCTTTGTCTGGAACTCTTACAGCCGGGCCGCAACCAGTTTCACATCGAACCGCTTCCATGTCTTCGCGCAAAACGGTTTCTCCGTGGATTACGACGTGCAACGTCAAGACGGCGGCGGCTCGCATTGGGCGGGCTTTGGCATTTCTGGCGGGCAAACCCTGTCCACCTGGACGGGCGCGTATCTGGACGACACCGGCGACTGGCACTCGCGCTATGTCATTGCTTACGGAGAGGGCAACGAACAGGCCTACATCGGCGGTGACGGCATCGGCAATGACGTGCAGATCGGCAGCATGAATCCCACCGTGACGGAGGTCTATATGTGGAACGCCGCGTCGGGTTGCCACATGAACCTGCACGTCGCCACGCTGACCATCAACGGCGGTTGCGATCTGGCCGAGCCGTTTGAGATTTCCACCGAGCGCGTCGCGCCCGGCTCGGTGCTCGTCATTGATGAGGCGCACCCGGGCCGGCTCAAATTGAGCACTCAACCCTACGACAAACGCGTGGCCGGGGTCGTCAGCGGCGCCAACGGCGTGCATCCGGGCATCTCGCTGCATCAAGCCGGAGTCAATGAAGGCGGCGAGAACGTCGCTCTCAGCGGACGGGTGTATGTGCTGGCCGACGCCGACGAGGCGCCCATTGAACCGGGCGACCTGTTGACGACTTCCGCCACGCCGGGCTACGCGATGAAAGCGACCGACCCCGCGCGCACTCAAGGGGCGGTATTGGGCAAGGCGATGAGCGGACTGAAGGCGGGCAAGGGCACCGTGCTGATCCTGGTGACCCTGCAATGAGGAGTGAACCTTGTTGAACCCACTCAACCGGAGTCCAAAAATGAAACGCCGTTTTCTGCGTTGGATCGCGATGGCAGCGCCGCTCCAGGCGGTGCTTTGCGTTGCTCAAATCACGCCCCATCCCTGGGTCTCGGTGGGACCGCGTGGCGACATTGGAGAATTGGGCACCCAGGGTCGTGTGCGCTCGATTCAGATCGTGCCTTCAGGTGGGGATTTCAAACTGTTTGTCGGCGGCAGCAGCGGCGGGTTGTGGCGCGCGTTCGGTTCGCAGGGACCCGTCTGGGCCAACCTGGGCAGATTGCTGCCCAACCCTTCCGTGGCCGCGTTTGCCGTGCATCCGAGCAACGCCGACGACATCCTGGTTGGCACCGGGGACTGGCAGCACTATGACCTGGGTGACGGTTTGTACCATACCGACGACGGCGGCGCGACTTGGAGCAAGGTGCCGTTCGTGCTACCCAAACATTGCTTTCAAATCCTGTACCCGGATCCGGGCAATCCGAATCTGATCCTGGCAGCAACGGATATCGGTTTGCTGCGCACCACCTCCGGGGTCAACGGGCCATGGGTTCAACGCCTTACGGGCGCCGTGACGGATTTGGTTCCGCACCCAACGAACCCCGCCATTCTCTATTGTGCCGTCATGGGCTCCGGCGTATGGCGCACCCTGGACGGCGGAGCAAGCTGGCAACCCATGAATCCCTCCAGCCCGGCGTTTGTCGCCGCGAACGTGGGCCTGGCCGCGCTGGCCATTTGCCGTTCCGCGCCAGACAACTTGGTCTTTGTTTATGAAACTATGAACACGGGGATTGTCAGCAACATCTGGGTCACCACGACGGCCGGGCAGAACTGGAGTGCGGCGACAGTCCCAACCAGCCCGCACCCCGAAGGCCCGGGACAGGCGCAGCACGCGCTCTCAGTCGCCATCCGACCCACCGACCCGCAAACGATTTTTCTCGGCGCGAACGAGCTCTGGGTGAGCTACGACAGGGGCCAAAATTGGACGACCGTTCCCAAAGCTATTGATCGCCATCAGGATCACACCCGTCTGCTTTTCAGCCCCGTCACTGGGGACGACACGCTCTGGATCTGCAGCGACGGCGGCGTTTTTCAATGGCGCCTCACCGACCCGCAATCCACGTCCTGGAACGGACCCGCCAACGGTTTGACCTCGCTCAACCTCATGCAGCATGCAGACATGGACGCGATCCGGGACCTCCGCGTGGTGGGCAATCAAGACACCGGCGGCGCCGCCTCTACCACCGGCGGAGGCCAGTGGACCGGCTTCAGATGCTGCGACATCTACGCGGTGGCCATCACCGGGGACCGGAGCAGTTTCTTCGAGGTCGAAAGCTATTGGTCAATCAATGCTGAGGGCTCCGTTGTCGCCCGGGCGTTCGGCAGCTCTTCAGAGGAGGATAAGAGTTATCCGGGCAATCCCCTCCAACCCGTGCTTTTCTACAACCGCTTCGAGGACCGGGTTTACAGCCTGACCCGGAGCAATGCGACCCTGGTCGCGCGCTACGTCTCGGGCACAAGCTGGGTTCCCGTGTTGCAGCTCCCCGCAGGCACGGGTGCCCTCACCGGCGACCGGCTCAATGGGCAGACACTCTTTGCCTGGGGCTCGGCCCCGGGCGTCCTGACCGTGCTCAAGAACAACGGGGGAAACTGGGTGGTGGCCCGCAGCAGTCCGATCGGAACCACCAATATCCAGGCCGTCTTCGCCTCCACAGAACGGGTCGGAGAAAGCTGGGCCCTGATTCAAGGGCCGCCAGTGGTCCTCCACACGACCGACGATTGGCAAACTTGGGACACAAACGCTTCGGGAAACCTCAACGCGCTTCGCGGCAGTGCGGCACCGCAGGCCATGGCCGTCATGCCGTTCAATCCACGGGTGATGTTTGTGACGACCGACAAGGGCGTTTTCGTCACCGAAAATGGCGGGGCCTCCTGGCAGCCGTTCCAAGACCAGTTGCCCGTCGTGCAAATTCGCCGGCTGCGCTACGTGGTTGATGCGCATCACACCGGCCAGGACAAGCTCGTCGCGGCCACGTATGGTCGCGGCACCTTCGAGCGGCTCATTCCCCGGCCGCCGCTGGTTTATGTGGATCAACGCAACTTCAAACTCTTTCCGGACGGCACCTTCGAACATCCGTTCCCTTTCCTGAACCAGGGCCTGGCCGCGACGCCCTCCAGCGGCATGCTCGCGCTCAACGGCATGACGACATACGCTGCACCTGCGGTACTGAGCCAGCGCCTGACCCTCACCGCTTACGAGGCTCCGGCACGACTGGGGCGCTAAACCTGCTCGTCGCCAAACCACCACCCCCAACTCACCATGAAAACTCCTCCTGTTCGTTCGTCTCCATGCGCCCGCGGCTCCTCCGTGGCGCTTGCTCTGCGCGGTCTTTCAACCGTTCCGCGCCCTGCCGACTGCCTTCGCCGCGCCACTCTGACGGTGCACTCCAAAACCTGGCGGGCGCTCCTCGCCGCCTGCCTGCTGAGCGCCGGTCTGTGCCTCACCGCCCTGGCCCAATTCGCCATCCCTTGGTACACCGTGGATGGTGGCGGCGGCACCAGCACTGGCGGCGTCTATGCCGTCAGCGGCACCATCGGCCAGCCCGATGCTGGCGGGCCGATGAGCGGCGGCAACTTCGGCCTCACCGGCGGTTTCTGGGCCCTGCCCCAGCTCGTCCAAACCCCCGGCGCGCCGACGCTCTACATCACCAACGCCGCGCCAGGCTGGGCGACGCTTTGGTGGACGCCGGCCACCGACACCAACTGGGTGTTGCAGGAGCGTCTGAGCCTGACCAGCGGCGCGTGGAGCAATTCGCCCAGCGGCGCGACCAATCCCGTCATCGTCCCGGCCACGTTGCCGACCAAGTTCTACCGCCTGTTCCAACCCTGAACCCGCAGGCGGTTTGTCCGAACCGAAACACAAACCACAACCACAACACAACAAACCCCAAATTCACATGAAAACATCCCTCAAGATGACCCTCGGGGCCGTCCTGTGGACGGCCATGTTGCTGCAACCCTCCACCCTGCTGGCTCAGGGCACCGCTTTCACGTACCAGGGCCGATTGACCGACGGTGGTCAGGCCGCCAGCGGCCTCTACGACTTCCGCGCTCAGGTTTACAATCGCGCCGTCGCCGGCGAGCCCGGCGACGCGTTGGTCTCGGGCACCCTCACGTTCACCGCTGTGCCGGTCTCCAACGGCCTGTTCGTGCTGAACCTCGATTTCGGGGCTAGCCCTTTCAACGGCGAGGCGCGGTGGCTCGTGCTGGCGGTGCGGACCAATGGCGCGGGGTCTTTCAATACCCTGGCACCACGCCAACCGGTCACGCCCACGCCTTACGCGATTCTGTCCGGCAATCTTTCAGGCCCTTTGCCCGCTTCGCAACTGACCGGCACCGTGTCGGTGGCCACGCTGCCCACCGGCGGCAACTGGGCCTTGAACTCGACGCTGACTCTGGACACGACGACGCTCGCCATTGACCCGGTCAACAACCGCGTGGGCATCGGCACCGCCAGCCCCGGCTGGCCGTTGCACCTGGTCGGCAACCAAAGCGTCGCCCGGCTGGACTCGACAGCCAACGCGTTCGGCTCGGTCCTCGAACTGCGGAACAACACCGCGTCGCCCTCCTACCTTGGCGCCATCAATTTCAACAACGCCGCCGGCACTTATCCCGGCCAGATCGGCTATCTGGGCGACGACTCGCTGAGCTTCCGCACGGCGGGCGCGGAGCGGATGCGCCTGGACAACAGTGGGCGGCTGGACGTGACTTCGGCCATTTCCTCGGTGTCGCTCAATGTTGTGGACGGCATTCCCCCGTTGTTGTTTTTCCTGGGCCTCAAGGCCACCAGCGATTCCGTGTTGGGCACGGCGGTGCTCGGCATCAGCAGCAATGGCGTGGCCATTGCCGGGACCAGCGCCAACGGCCTGGCCGGCGACTTTTCCGGCGCCGTCCAAGTCAATTACGCGTCGCCCTTCAACAAGCCCCACTTGTTGCTGAAGGATCCAGCGGACACTGGATTTGCGCGGTTACGGATGCAAACCGGCAGCCGGCCGTTCTGGGACATTGCCATGGGCGGGGACAACTCGGTGCGTTTTTTCGCCAATGGCAACAGAGACGTGATGCTGCTCAACACCAACGGCCAGCTCTATGTGAATGTGCTGACGATCCGCGGCGGGGCGGACATCGCCGAGCCGTTCCGCATGTCGCAACGCGATCTGCCCAAGGGCGCGGTGGTGGTCATTGACGAAGAGCATCCCGGCCAACTGAAGCTGAGCACCGAGCCTTACGACCGGCGCGTGGCCGGCGTCATCAGCGGCGCGGGCGGCGTCAAGCCCGGCCTGAGCCTCAGCCAGCAGGGCATGGTCGAAGGCGACCAACACGTCGCGCTCACGGGCCGGGTGTATGTGCAGGCCGATACGTCGAGCGGCCCGATCCGGCCCGGCGATTTGCTCACCACCTCGGCCAGGCCGGGCCACGCGATGCGGGTCACCGACCACGCCCGCGCCCAGGGCGCGATTCTGGGCAAGGCCATGACCGGCTTGAACGCGGGGACGGGCCTGGTGCTGGTGTTGGTCACGCTGCAATGAGGCGAAGGAGTTCGACCATGAAAACCAAACTCCTGTTTCCCCTGCTGGCCGCCAGCGCGTTGCTCACTGCGTGGAGCGCCGCGGGCCAAACGATTGACTTGCGGGTGTCCGTCAAAATCATCGTCCATCCGACCACTGGCGCGCGCCCGGCTGGCATAACGCCGCTCACCTTCACCAATGCCGTCAACGCCGCCAACCGCTGGATGGCCACCTACTGGCGCGGCTACCGCTACCGCCTCACCGAAGTCACCGACATCGGCGGCCCCGCCGAGGGCGGCACAAACGGGCCGAGCAAATGGTACGGAAGCGACCCGCGCAACGTGGACGACGGCACCTGGCAGGAGTTTCAGGCGGACGTGCAGGGCAGCAGCTTCTACCTCTTCCGCACCAACGCGCTCAATTATTACGTCAGCAGGCCCACCGACTGGAACACGGGCGGCGCTGCTCCCTTCCCGTGGGAAGCGCCCGCGTGGATGGCCGCCTGGGGCATCGTCAACGACGGGCCGTTCTGGGTCGTCCACGAATGCGGCCACTTCTACGGCCTGGTGCATACCCACGGCGGCTGCCGCTGTCCTTCCACCGCCGGTTGCACCCTGCTCAACGGCTATTGGGTGGGCGACGACGGCCTGAGCGACACGCTCAAGGAAGCGGCGGGCGACTCCTGTTTTACCAACATCAACCAGCTCACCCTGGCCAATTTCAACAAGTGGTTCACCAATTGCACCCCCGCCGAGCAAACCCTGGCTATGAACACCTTCTCCAACGTCATGTCTTACCACGACCCGCGGAACAAGGACCTGCTGATGAGCCGCCTGACCGAGCAACAGGCCGATCTGTTCACCACCTACGCCAACAGCGACCGCGCCCACACCATCAGCGGGCGCACGCGCTTTGTGAGCACAACGGGCAACAACGCCAACTCGGGCCTGGCCAGCACCGCGCCCAAGCGCACCGTCTTGAGCGCCGTCAACGCCTCCGCCGCCGGCGGCGGCGACATCGTCCTGCTGCGCCCCGGCAACTACAACGAACAGATCACGATCAACAAACCCGTCACCCTCCGCGCCACCCGCGACGGCTGGGCGACCATCGGTAAACCGTAAATGCCCCAATCGCCATGAAAAATCCGAAGCCCGAGAACCGAAATCCGAAATTCGCCACCGCCCCCTGTGCGGTGCGAAGCGTTTTGGAGTGCGGCCGTGCGCGGGGGACGAGCGGCAACCGTAGCGCAGACTTCCAGTCTGCTGTGTCGCGGATTTCCAATCCGCAAGCGCCGCGAGTTCTCAGCGTCGCGGGTTTCGCCGACGGCCTGCCGGCTGGAAGCCGGCGACTCAGCAGGTTGGAAACCTGCGCTACGGGCTGCTGGCCATCGCGGCGGCGCTGGCTCTGGGCTTTCTTTGCTCGCTCCTCTGCCTGCCGGCTCTCGCCCAATACGCGATTGACTGGCACACGATGGACGGCGGCGGCACCAGCACCGGTGGCGTCTATTCCGTCAGCGGCACCATCGGCCAGCCGGATGCCAGTCCGCCGGCTCACGCCGGCGGCTACACGTTGGTCGGCGGCTTCTGGGCACTGCCGCAACTGGTGCAAACGCCCGGCGCGCCCACGCTTTACGTCACCAACGCCGCTACCGGCTGGGCGACGCTTTGGTGGACGCCGGCCACCGGCACGAACTGGGTGTTACAGGAGCGCCTGAACCTGACGAGCGGCGCTTGGACCAATTCCCCCAGCGGCGCGACCAACCCCGTCGCAGTCCCGGCCACGCTGCCGGCGAAGTTCTATCGGCTGTTCAAGCCGTGAATTTGACCCGCTTTGCAACATCGTAAGAAGGAAGGACGGCGCTGACGGCGCTTTTTTGACGTGCGGCAGTGCCGGCAGTCCTCGAGGTTGCCAGCCGCAGGCCCGGACGGAGGTTTTTCCCAGCCCGCAAGCCGGCGACTCTCGCCACGGGTTGATGATGGTTTCGCCAGGATGCACCCACTGCCGTGCCCGCGATGTCTCTTGCCTGCGATTTGACAGTTGCACAGCCAGCGATACAATTTACACCCAAAATAATCTATCTGAATCTAACGCGATGCATCTGAAGTTCCGTTCCTTCTGCGTTGTTCCCTTGGTGCTGCTCCTGGCCGATGCCGGCCGGGCCCAAGTCCCCGAAACCTACACCCTGACCGACATCACCGGTTGGACCTCGAACCAACTGGCCGCCCTGCCGTGGTTTGCCCACTGGATTCCGCTGATGCCGCCCGGCGCGCCGCCCAACTTCAGCCCCGCCGCCCGCAACGGTGCCGGCGCGGTGGTGGGCGAGGCGGCCGGCTACTACCCGACCCCCGACCGCGGCGCGGTGGTGGAAAACGGCACCACCACCTACATCCCGGCCTGGGGCAAGCACTATTGGAGCTATTGGACCTGCGACGCCCACGATTGCCACTTTTATTGGGGCTGGGTCGAACACAGCCCAGCCTCGGACGTCAACGCCCTTGGCTTGGTGGCCGGCCACGCCACCATTGACTCGCCGCCCAGCGCGAATTCCTTCGACTACATTGAGCACGCCTACCTGTTCGACCCTGCCACCGGCCTGAAGACCGATCTCACCCCGGAGAGCGCCAGCTACGCCCGGGCGTTCCGGATCAACGACCACGGCGTCATCATCGGCAACTACAGCGGCGTGTCGAACTTCTTCGCCTTCCGCCGCGAGCCAGACGGCACGATGAACTTCTTCACGCACCCGACCGCGACAGTGCAGCCGATGGTGCTGAACAACGCCGGATTGGTCGCCGGCATCCACACCACCTACACCGTCAGCAACCGCATCGTTGTGCCGTGGATCGCCAGCAACACCACGACGATGACGCCCATCCCGCTGCCCACCCAGGGCAACCCGGACACCTGCACCTTCACCGACCTGAACCACCACGGTCTGCTCGTCGGCTGGGCCAACAAAATGGCCACTTGGTATGAAACCACCGCCGTCCGCTGGTATCCCCAAAACGGTGCCTGGCAGGCCGAAGACCTGAACGAAGTGACAGTCGCCGGCAATTACATCCTCGACCGCGTCCTGGCCGCCAACGACGCCGGCTACCTCATCGTCGCGGCACACCTCGACACGCCCCAGCAGGAGCCGCGCACCGTTTTGCTGACGCCTGACGTGTTGCCGCCGCCCACCGTCGTCACGCTCCCGCCGACGAGCCTCACGCCCACCAGCGCCGTGTTGCGCGCCAGCGTCAACGCCTGCGACAACAGCACCACCGCCACGTTCCATTGGGGCCTGGCGCCGCCTTACACGGCCACCAACCCGGCCGCTGGCAACGCCATTACCGGTACCGTGCCCACGATCGTCACCTGCCTGCTCACGAACCTCCAACCTCACACCACCTACCATTTCCGCGCCGCCGCCGCCAACAGCCAGGGCACGGCCCTCGCCCAGGACGCGGCTTTCACCACACCCTATGATTACGCGACTTGGGCGGCGGAGAAATTCGGCGCGGCAGCCACGAACGACGCCGTCGCCGGCCCTTGGGCCAATCCCGACGGCGACGGCTGGAACAACGCCGCCGAGTTCGCCCTCGGCCTCGAGCCGCAGGCGTTCGACACCGGCGTGCTGGAAAGCCGCGACAAACTGGGCCGCCTGACTCTGACCTACACCCATCCGTTGGATCGGGCGGGCGTGACCCTCATCGTGGACGCCGCGACCAACGTGGGCGGCCCGTGGGCCAGCGGCCCAGGCGCAACCGCCCTCGTGAGCGTGACGCGGCAGGGGAATCTGGAAACCGTCACCGTCCGCACGGATTTCCCCGGCACGCAACCCTTGCAATTCCTGCGGCTGCGCGTGCAGGCCACCGCGCCTTGAAACCGGGTCGGTTCAAACCCCAACCCCAGACCATCACTTTGTGAGCTCGCTAACACCCGCAGGGGGATGTTGTTCCCGGATCGCAACCCTGCAGTCGGCGCCCGGCCGTAGTGCAGGCCTCCAGTCTGCTGTAGCGCGGATTTCCAATCCGCAAACGCCGCCGGAAATCGGGCGCGTGAGTTCTTCGCACGCCCTGCCGGCTGCAAGCACGCGATCTAGCAGGTTGGAAACCTGCGCTACGGGCTGGTGGCCATCGCGGCGGATGCTGGCTCTGGGCTTTCTTTGCTCGCTCCTCTGCCTGCCGGCTCTCGCCCAATTCGCCATCCCTTGGCACACCGTGGACGGTGGCGGCGGCACCAGCGCCGGCGGTGTCTATTCCGTCAGCGGCACCATCGGCCAGCCGGATGCCAGTCCGCCGGCTCACGCCGGCGGCTACACGTTGGTCGGCGGCTTCTGGGCACTGCCGCAACTGGTGCAAACGCCCGGCGCGCCCACGCTCTACATCACCAACGCCGCGCCCGGCTTCGCCCTCATTTCTTGGACGCCGGCCACCGACACCAACTGGGTGTTGCAGGAGCGCCTGAGCCTGACCACAGGCGCGTGGACGAATTCGTCCAGCGGCGCGACCAACCCCGTCACCGTCCCGGCCACGCTGCCGACGAAGTTTTACCGCCTGTTCAAACCCTGAGCGAAAATTCAGCCTCGGTCTCGGAAAGGAAGCTGCGTATGAACAAAATCGAAGGCATTTAATGTCAGATCATCGAAAGATCCGAGTGGGGGGCGCAATCGCGACGATTGGGTCGGGCGGGCCACACCTGGCCGCGTGCTGGACACGCAACATTCTTCCGCTGGGCGCCGGCGCTGATGAAATTCTCATTCCGGCTTGGCGTCTCAAGACAACGGAAGAAAACCTGAGCCTGGACCCGCGGGTGGAATTGCTGTTTGTCGCGCGAGACGGGCCGCACACCGATGGTCAGGGACAAGGTTGCGCAGTTATCGGCACGGCCGAAGTGCGCACCGTTGGGCTCAAAGCGGAAGCAATTAAAAACCGTTTCCCTTGGGCGCACGGCGTCTTGGTGGTCAAAGTCAGCGGGCTGAAAACTCATCTGCCCTGATTGGGACCAATCGTTGTGGCTACAAGACCTCCAGTGGAACGGGAAGGACTGTCGGCGGCTTGCGGCAGCGAGTGGTTGATCGGTTGAAGCAGCGTGCTATTGTTAAGGCATGCAAGAACAACCGCTGATTGCACCGAACGAAACCAAGATCCTTACGCTTGCGGATGAAACGAAGTTCGCCGCCAACGGTATCGTCAGCCGTACGCTGCTTAACACAGCGCACGTGCGCGTCGTGCTCTTCGGCTTTGCCGAGGGCCAGGAGTTGAGCGAGCATACTTCCACCCAGCAGGCGCTGGTTCAGATACTCACCGGGGAGTGTGAATTCAGTCTTGACGGCCAATGGCAGACGCTCAGGGCCGGTGCGTTGCTTCACATGCCACCCAATCTTCGCCACGCCGTGCGGGCGAAGCAGCAGTTTTCGATGTTGCTGACGCTCATCAAACCGGACGCGTCCGATCGGTCGTGTCCGACGCCTTGATCTTCAACCGGGCATGGCACCATCACGACCAGCCACTTATTTCAGTCACAAACGACTTGATCATGAGTATCGGACGGTCAGCGCGATGATTCGCCAGTATTGCCGCTCTCGGCACGGCAGGCGGGGTGAACTGTGCCAGGAATGCCAGGGGCTCTTGGACTATGCACGCTTGCGCCTGGAGCGGTGTCGGTTCGGCGCTAACAAACCAACCTGCGCTCGATGCCCGGTGCACTGTTACCAGCCCACTCGCCGTGAACAGATAAGGATTGTCATGCGTACGATCGGGCCACACATGGTTTGGCGTCACCCAATGTTAAGCTTGAGACACTGGCTTGATGGTTTTCGGAGAGTTACGCTTACACATCGGAACCAGAACTCCATTGGATGCGAGCGCCCGTGCGAATTCCGACATGGTGAACAGCAACCACTGTTGAAATTTTGATGCTCAGTCCACTTTCGAAAGCCATGACCTCCACCGACTGCACTGGCACCCCCCAGGCCCATACTCCACCGCTGGCCGACGCCCACAAAATGCCCGGTCACTGGCTGCTGGCCAAGATGGGCAAGCGGGTGCTGCGCCCCGGCGGGCTCGAACTGACCCGCATCATGCTCGATCGGCTGAACATCCAACCGGGCGACGCTGTGGTGGAGTTCGCGCCCGGGCTGGGCGTTACAGCACGTCTGACGTTGAGCCGCAAGCTCGCCAGCTACACTGCCATTGAGCAGGACGACGCTGCTGCTGCCGAAGTGAGGCGTTACTTGAACGGCCCGCGGCAACACTGTCACGTCGGGAACGCCGAACAAACCGGGCTGCCCGATCAATGCGCTACCGTGGTTTATGGGGAGGCCATGCTGACGATGCAGGGACCGGAGCAAAAACGCCGCATTGTTGCCGAGGCGTTTCGGCTGCTGAAACCCGGTGGGCGGTACGGCATCCACGAGCTCGGCCTTACGCCGGATGATGTTCCCGATGAGGTGCGCGCGGAAATCAGCCGTGAAATGTCGCGGACCATCCACGTCGGCGTCCGCCCGCTGACGTTGCGCGAGTGGCGCGAATTGCTCACGGGGGTTGGGTTTAAGATTCAGTCGGAAGCCACCGCGCCGATGCACCTGCTTGAACCGCGCCGGCTGGTCCGTGACGAAGGGGTCCTCCGCGCATTGCGATTCGTGCTGAATGTCCTGCGGACGCCAGAGGCGCGGCGGCGAGTGTTTGCCATGCGCCGCTTGTTTCGCGAGCATGGTGAACACTTGATTGCAATCATGTTTGTGGCCGTTAAACCTGTGGCATGAGTCGTGTTTGGTTGGACGCTGTCTGTTTGGCGAGTGGGCGGTTACGTACCGAGCAGAAAACGGTCGCGATCTGCGACGTGTGTATGGATTTCACTGCATCATGAAAGTGCGTGAGAGCGGGATGCCGGACGAGGCCTATTGGGAGTCGCTGTTCGATGTGCCGCTGATTCTCGACCGGCTCGGCATTGACGCCCAACTCAAGGACGTGGTTGAACTGGGCTGCGGTTACGGCGCGTTTACACTTCCGGTGGCGCGGCGCATTCGCGGCATCCTGGAAACGGTGGACATCGAGCCGGCGATGGTCGAGCGAACGCGCCAACGGGCGCGCGAGGCTGGGCTGCCGAACATCCTGACCACGGTGCGCGACGTGATGAAAGGCGGCTTCGGGTGTGAAGCGGAGTCCAAGGACGCCTGTCTGCTTTTCAATATCCTGCACTGTGAAGAGCCGGTATGGCTGCTGACTGAGGCGGCGCGGGTGGTGCGTCCGGGCGGGTGGGTGCTGGTCATTCACTGGCGCTACGACCCGGCCACGCCCCGCGGGCCGAGCATGGCGATCCGTCCTCGGCCCGAGCAAATCCTCGAGTGGGCTACGCAGACGGGCTGGCTGGAGCTAGCCAGTGAAATTGTGGACCTTCCACCATGGCACTACGGCCTGCGACTCCGTCGTCGCGACCAGCGGCTCAGACTCATTGAGACCCATTCTCCGGGACGACACTTTGACACAACACCCCAAAAAGCCCGTTCCACGGCTTCGTTCTGGTTTGAACTTCAGCTTAAGCGGAAGCTGGGCGGATAGCTGGTCAACGACAAAATCACAGACCTACCGGCAACGGTACTTAGTTTGCAACGCCTAACTTGGGGTATTTCGGCACATGTTTGATCCAGACTGTCAGTTTGCGCATAACCGCTGGCAACGCGACCGGGCCGGTTTGCCCGCCGCCTGCCGCCAGTGGTAAAAGGCGCGGGATTGGCAGTTCGACCGAACGGCCATCAACGTGGGGCCCAATTCCCCCCGGCCGCTGGACCAACCCTGCCACCGTGCCGGCCACGTGGCCAGCGAAGTTTTACCGGCTGTACAAGCCCTAGAACCGCAGGCGGCCTCTCCCACCAGAAACCACAAACAACCAACCAAGAACCAAGAACAACAGACAAAGCACCCCACCACCCATGAAATCCTCCCTCAAGATGACCCTCGGGGCTGTCCTGTGGACGGCCATGTTTCTGCAACCTCCAACCCTTCTGGCCCAAGGCACCGCCTTCAACTACCAGGGCCGGCTCGATGCCGACGGTGCGCCCGCCAACGGCAGCTTCGATCTGCGCTTCGCCATTTACGACGCGGCCAACGCGGCCAGCGGCGGCAACCTGCTGGCCGGCCCGCCGACCAACCCGGCCGTCGGCGTGAGCAACGGCCTGTTCACCGTCACGCTGGACTTCGGCGCGGGGGTGTTCACCGGGCCGGCGCGCTGGCTGGAGATCGGCGTGCGCACCAACGGCGGCGGAGCGTTCACCGCGCTGAGTCCGCGGCAGGAGCTGCGTCCCACGCTGTATGCGCTTTACTCGCCCACGGCCGGCGGGGTGACGAACGGTTCTGTCACGGCCGGCCAGTTGCACACCATGGGCGCACCGAGCGGGCAACTGGTGCTCAACGGGGCCATCACCAGCCTCACCGAATACCACTAACCGCCGGTCAGCATCACGCAATCGTTGCGGCTGACCGCCTTCCCGGACCGGCCCGTCTTCATGGGGCGCTGATCCTCGTCGTTTCAAACAACAAGGCAATTCACCATGAAAAATTTCAACATCCGCCTCTCTTCGTGCACTGGAGGCTTGTCCGTGGTGTTCGATGCGAGCGATCCTTCACCTGCTCCGCGCACTGGCGACTGCCTTCGCCGCTGCGCTCTGCCGGCGCACTCCACAACCTGGCGGGCGCTGCTCGCCGTTTGCCAGCTGAGCGCGGCCCTCGCTCGGTCGGCCCTCGCTCAATACGCAGTTGACTGGCACGCCGTGGACGGCGGCGGCACCAGCACTAGCGGCGCGTATTCGGTGAGCGGCACCATCGGCCAGCCGGATGCCGGTCCGCCGGCTCACGCCGGCTTGGCGCCGGCCGGAAACCTGCGCTACAGCAAGACCAAGTGCATCTGGTTCCTGGCTTCCGCCGCCTCACGGCGGCGGACCCGGTGAACCCGGCGGATCAATCCGCCGACTGACGTCGGCGGCTACCGCAGGGACACGAAGGACGCAGACCACCGTCAAGAACTCCATTTCTAGGCTCTTGGCACCTGCGCGGTTGCCAGCCACGAGCGCTTCTGTGCGCATGGATCCGGTCCGGGACGCGGGCGGCAATCCCCGCACCTGAGTGCCATCCGATTCACAGAAGGAAACGAAGGCATTGGTTGAGCTGTGTGAGACTGCAGAGTGCAAAGTGCCAGAGGATCGGCGCAGTCCCTCAGGCTTTAGACAGTAAAGGTGCGCTCGACCACACGCCCGCCTTTGGAGTGCGGCGGCTGGCGTGGCAGCCGGCCCTCTAGAAGCTGGAGCAGCGGCTGCGGTGAGGATGCGTTATCTGACTTGCCGGGCCAGGCTCGGCGGGGTTCAAATGGGCGCCAGGCGGTAGCGGTCATGTAAGCAAAGGCACAGAGGTGGGTCGGTGTGGGCGGGGTGGTGGCGCGTGGGCTGCTGGGCGGCGGGATGGTGTGGGCATAGGCGCCGGGTGCAGCCGAGCAAGCAGCGGGCCGGGCTGTGATTGTGGTGATCGAGCCGCCGGAAGGAGGCGGGGTGCAGGCGCTGCGGCGAGGAGCCAGGGTGTGGGACCGACCGTATATCAACCAGAAATTGTACCCCGGCGATCAGGTCCGAACCGACGGGCGCAGTCGTGCAGTGTTGCGGTTTGCCAGCGGCGAAACGCTGTCGGTGGACGCTTACACGCAGGTGCGCATCGAGGCTGGCCCGCGGCGGCGTGGGCTGCTCCTGCTCCGGGGTATCCTGTGATTTTTCCACCGCGAGCGGCCCGAGGAATTCAAGATGAGCCCACCCACCGTGCCCACCGTGGTTCGCGGCACCGACATGCATGTGGCTGTGGCTGAGGACGGCACCGCCACGGTGAGGGTGTTTGACGGGGAGACGGTTCTGATCAATCCGTTTGGCGAGTTGAACCTCAAGACGGGCGAAGCTGGCGAGGCGGAGCCGGGGCACTGACGCGGCGTAGGCGGCCACTGCTTCTGGGTTGAAATTAGCCAATGCATCTCCAGCATGGCACGGCACAAGATGCTTCAGTGCCCCGCGGGGCAGGTCTTTGACCCAGCTTAGCTCACCCTGTGGGTCGCGTTCTGCCCAAGCCCAAACGATTGAACGGATGGCACTCTCGCGCTCCTGGCCAAGCATGACCTCCATGGCTTTGGCTGCCGCTGCGGCAGGGTCTCGCTCGGCCCAGGCCTCCCACAGGCCTTGTAGGTCGCCGTATCTGTGCAAACCCATTTTACCAGCAAACTCCAACGCAGCTTCAGGGTCTTGGCGTGCCATCATCTGCAGGATCGGCTGTCGGAACAATTGCCGCCGCAACTGGCTATCGGAGAGCTTTTGGACCGCAGCCGAAGCTGCCCCAGATCCGCCTCGGCCCAGATCCCAACCACTTGAGACACCGCTGCGTTACGTTCGGCTGACGGTTCGAGTTTCAGCGCATAATCCAAAGCCGCTGTGGGGGCGACTGCGCCCCAGCGTGCTAACAGCGCCTCGCGCAGCAAACGACGCTTCCGCACATTTGCCTCGCCATCCACCGCAGCCAGCAAGCGACCAAAATCCTCGGGCTTCACCGTGTGAGCCAGGTCATCCAATTGGTCAGAGGCCGCCAAGGATCCAGCAGAGCCCATGCGGTCAGCCGCGGCCCACAAGGCGGCCTTGAGTTGCTCGAACGACCGCGGTTCAGCGCTGGACTCAGTGCGCTGAGCCGGCGGTGCCTCGGCGGAGGCGGAAGCCGGCTGAAGGTGTGGCTGAGTAGCCGATTGGCCCGAGGGCGTCTGTGCCCTGGTGCGCTCGGCCAGACCAAACCGCCGCCCGGCCACAAACCCCACCGCCAAGCCAGTGGCCAACACGATGGCGAAAAGCAAAGTGCGATGCGGTGTCATAGGCTCCAGTCGTGTTAGCTTCGTCACCGTTGCTGGTCTAACAGCCGCTGCTTGGTCGCTTCAGGCAGATTTGACTTCAGAATCCACTGCCGGGCTGCATCGGGCTCCCGTGCTAACCACCCCTGAGCCACATTCTCCAGCCGGTGCTGGCGTTGGACTGGATCAGCCAGCGTTTCAGCCCACCGAATCGCTAGCGCAGGCTGATGCGGCGCAACCGCGTCCACAAAGGCGTCCACCGCAGCTTCCCGCGACGCACCGGCCGGCAGGCCCTGCAGCCACTGAGCCGCCGTGGTGGGATCGGCGCTCGCCCAGGTCCTCATCAATACACGGCAGCCGGTTTCACGACTGGGGCTTTCAGGAAAGGTGGCTACCCATGCAGCAGCCCGCTGGGGGGCCCTGGAGGACCAATTCCCCAGCACCGACTCGACAGCCCGGTCGCGCGTCTCACCCGCTGGCAGGCTGACGGCAAAGGTGGCTGCTTGCTCGGGCGCATAATGCGCCCAAGTGCTGCACACGCGCCCCAATGCAAGCGTGCGCAATTCGCCTTCAGGCAGCGTGGTTGCCCAAGCGGCGGCGCTTTGCGGATCTTTTTCGGCCCAGGCCCCGGCTGCGGTGCTAATCAACCGTTGTCGAGCAGTCCCCAGCTTCATCGTCAGCGCAAAGTCCGCCAGGCCTTTTGGATCGGTTTCTGCCCAGCGATACTGGAGGCGGGTTAACGCGATCTCCCGGACGCTGCCTTCGGGCAGTTCTTTGACCCACTGGATGGCCCCGTTCAAATCGCGGCTCGCCCAAGATACCACCGCTCGCTCCAGCAAGTCCTCACGAAGGGTTGGCGACTCGAAGGACAGCGCCCATTGGACGGCGGCATGGATGTCTTGGCCTAGCAGTGCCCCGATGACTTGTCGGGCAGCCTCATGCTGGGCCCGGCCCGGGGACAGCGATTTGACCCAAGCCGCCGCCGCTTCGGGGTCTTTCTCCGCCCAAGCGCTGGCCACGGTGCCGTAGAGGTGCCCGTAGGCGGAGTTGGGGCGAAGCGTCTGCACGAACCGAGCAGCAGCCTGCGGGTCCTGCGCTGTCATCGTGCCGGTGAGTTCCTGGACAATGGACTGCCGCAACCCCCCACCCGGCAGTTGCCGGACGAATTCGATGGCAGCCCCTGGGTCCTGCTCGCCCCACGTGACGACCGCTCGGCGGATCGCCTCGTTGCGGCTAGAGCCTGGGGGTAGCGATTGTGCCCAGGCCACCGCCGCAGGACCATCGACCCTAGCCCAAGCCGCCGCCACGCTACCCAATGTCGATGGCGTCCAGCCACCAGGAGGCAGGTTCTGAGCATAGGCGGCTGCGGCTTGGGGA